>Ga0080004_1135715_pt1 | contig 261211 bp, 253 predicted proteins | sample WasSprMetagenome_FD_69207 | JGI IMG/M metagenome (GOLD analysis project Ga0080004, IMG submission 69207) | Sulfidic aquatic microbial communities from Washburn Spring, Yellowstone National Park, USA - WS (SPADES assembly) (version 2) | ecosystem: Environmental > Aquatic > Thermal springs > Hot... | reverse complement strand
AATGGGTAATAGAGGTAAGTCCGCAAAAATACTTGCGCCAGCGCTCATAGTGGTGCTGGCACTAGCTACGATAGTTCCTGTGATAGCAGTTTTAATGCCATTGACATCTGCGCAGGCAGCTGCTGAGTGGAACGCATATCTGAAGTTGGTGACGCCGGCATGGAAGGGTACTAATGACACCTCTAAATCGTATGATGACTGGTACGAGAGCGGCTGGTATCTGCCACCGGTCTTCCCGACCGGGACCACGTGGGTTGAAAGATACAACCTAACTAAGATAGATTCTAACGGCGATCCGACGCTGGAGTCGAACGTCGTGGTCGGAGTATACTACGTAACTAAGTCGAACCCGAACCCGTCGCCATACAAAACCTTCACACCCAACGGAACGGGATTCGTCCAGATAAGCTGGCCCAAGGATTGGCCCAACGTTACCATAGCGGTCAAGGCGAAGGGCTGGTACGGCGATAAGATAGGCACCGACAAACTCTTCAGCGGAATAATCCTCGCGATGATAACTGTTAATCCGACAGAGTCTTGGTACAAACAGTTTGGTGCAATTGGCATGAGCGACACGAACGCTACGCTATCGATGGCTGGTACTTGGGTTGATGCTACTACTTCTCATGATGGCAGTAACTTCTTTGACTTCAGGAAGAACGGCCCGGTAGCCCTCTTGAGTATGACTCCAGGAAACTTCTCCTACTACAACGCGCCCGAGAGGGCATTCGTCACGGTCTGTGCGGTAACATGGCTTAAGTTCCACACGCACACCTGGTACTCGCTGAAGGACAACCTGAGCTATGCTCAGATAAGGGTATTCGACCTGAACTACTCCAATCACGGAGCCTCTGCAACCAGCCCAGCCTCGCTCGTCGGTGCCGCCGTAACGGTAGGCGCTAACGGGCAGTCGAAGTGGGTTCCGATACCTCTCCAGACTATGCACTTGGGTCTGAAGAAGCCGTTCAATAACAAATTCACTACTGGGGCTAACAAGGCGCCGCACCTGAACGCGACCGCGAGGGTATGGTGGGAGACGGTACTCGTCGGTGAGATCAACTACACCTACGCTAACACTAATCTTGTAGTATCAACAAACCCAGATAATATTGACTCGATAAAGATTTACAGAGGCCCGCTTAATGGAACAGATGCTCCCAAGGGTTGGAACGGAACACTCAGCCACATAAACTGTACTGTATTCTACGCTAAGTTCAGGGCCAACGATAGCGACCCGAGGGTTAAGCACAGCACGTTCGGTGACGCCCTCGCAGACGCCCAGGTCCTGATAATCCTGACGAGGAAGCTGCCGACCAGCGCCGCTCCGTACGAGGAATACTTTAACAAGGAAGAGATCGGAATAACGAACAGCACAGGTTACACGGCGGCCGTAGATGGCCCGTCCATGGTCGGAGCCCTGCCGGTCTTCAAGAATGGCGGATTCATGAGGTTCCCGAACGCCACAAAGCCAGACTACCCTGTGGTCTATAACCCGGCGGATGCTGAGAACAAGAACGAGGCCCTCCAGCGGCCATGCACTAAGATAGTGAAGATCAGCTACGTGAACACGATATCGCTGGACGACGACCTCTCCAAGGGAGGAGAGTTCAAGGGCATAGTCGTGCAGGTTAGGTGGAAGGGAGGCCCGGCCGGAGCCTATGGAGGAGACTTCGTGCCGGTCAACTCGACATACATAGCCAACCCGTATGCTATAGCCCTGAAGAATGTATCATGGACTTCTGTGAAAACCACGGCGAATACTTTAATTAAGATTAAAAACTCTGAATTCAAAGGCGACATCCTACTGATTGAGTGCACAGTCTACGACCTGATGCTCCAGATAGTTGACAAGCTCGGCGCACCGCTCGAGCCTGCCAACACGAAGGTAGTCCTCTTCAGGCCAAACGGCCCGCCGGTAGAGTTTGCAGGTCTCCCGACAGAGCACACAGTGGCCTTGCTAAACGGTAGTCGTATCTATAACATTGTATTCTACGACTGGATATCGGCGAACGGAACGCTCCTGGTATACCAGCTACCTGGCGAGCTAGGCCCGTACGGAGTCCAGGTCTACTACCAGGGAGTCTTGGTATACGAGAACTTGACGCTGGTACCGAAGCTCGTGAAGACCGAGAACTTCACGCTCGTTACGAACGTAGTAAAGGTCATGGTCAAGATAACGGATGCTCATGACGCCGGCCTTGCGAGGACGCCGGTGTTCTACAAGCACCCGGTCTACGGAACCATAATGACGCTCACTGGTGACGAAGGCGTAATAGACTTCGGCAGGATACCGGCTCCGGAGCTGAAGTTCCTCTCCGTCTACTGGAAGGGTGTCAACGTAAAGTTCTTCGAGATCAAGTATCCTGACGGTACTGTCCAGCCCGCAGAGCCAGACGGAACAGCAATAATCAAGACGGCAAATGCCACGTCGCTCCCGATAATCGTAAGGGCGAAGATAACGGACATAATATTCTACACATGGGACTTCCAGAAGGTCGAGAAGATACCGAGGGTCAACATAACGATGAGCTGGTGGGGATTAAACATAACGACGGGCAAGATGGTTAAGTTCGTGGAGACGATGGACGGAAATGATGGAAAGCCATGGGATGTGGAATTCGACAAGCAATGCTACAACACGTCAAAGATAGTGGCCCAGTTCTTCAGCTACAGGATAACTTACTACTCAGATGAAGGGAAGGCGATATTCCACCAGATGCCAGCCCTCGACGAGGATTTGAACAAGCCAGAGATCAACGTGACGACCGCTACTCGGGCATGGAAATGGACTGGAGCGATATATGGAGGAGTGCCACTTCCAGAAGAGTATGTGACGCCCGGCTCGGCTCTCTGGAACTATACGCACGGAAGGCTAGTCCTCAGGGTCCTGCCCAAGAGCTACAACCCAGACGTCTACTACCCAGATATACTGGCCGCCCTGAACTTCAAGAACATCACGTTCTGCCGCAGGATAACGATAGACCTGCCGCTCTGGGCCATGGGCTTCAAGGTCGTTGCGATAAACGGTGAGAGGTGGCTCGATGGTGCCGAGTTCTCGATAAAGAACGACGAAGGTATAATGATGGAGATAGTCAAGTCGAACGCCACAGAGCCGATACTGTACGTATCGAGGGTTGACGAAGACAACCCGCTCCTGTCGAAGATCTGGTGGAACGGCACCTACACGTGCGAGGACCTGTACTTCAAGACCGACATGGGAGTCGTCGTTGACATGTTCACATGGTACAGGCCTGGAGGAACATGGCCTCAGAACATAGCCCCATGGCCTGACTACGTAGCAGACAACTACACGTTCATCCTGACGCCTGACATCGACCTGAAGAATGCTTGGAAGACTAAGACATCGACAGTGAAGGTGCTCAATCTTATTGAAACTACTGCTGAGGTAACATACTACGTACCGTACATATACGACAAGGAGCTCCTGAAGGTTCCGTTACCGGTAGGTTTCATAACGCTGGAGCTGAAGGACCAGGGAGGAGTTAGGCCGATAAAGTACGCATTCGTCAACATAACTGCTCACACTAACCAGACCGGTTATCCAGTGTACAACCTTGCTGGATATGGAAAGGCACAGTGGGCAGGCAAGACCGATGCTGAGGGCAAGGCAGAGATAATCGCTCCGACAGCAGGATTCCTGAACTACACGCTGAAGAAGGCTAACGTGGGTGTAATAAAGTACTTCAACATAACCGTGTACTGGTACCTGAACAGCTCGGTCGTCTACGAGGCTTACTTCAACCTGACGAAGATGGGCTGGAAGGTCGATAAGGTAGCGGTATCCGATGTGGTCCTCCGCCACACGGTATGCTCAGACTGGAACAGGCCTGTCAAGGGACTCTACGCAGATTTAGCATGGGTCAACGTCACAGCTCCGAACACCTACGTCCATCCAGGCAGGCTCGTGGCTAACGACACCGCGAAGACATGGATCTTGGAGCCATTGAATGAGACGATGGGCAAGGCACCATGGGTCGACGGAGAGCTCGAGCTTAACCTAGTGCCGACTGCCATGCACTACAAGGTATACGACTACTTCGTGAACGACTACGTTGAGTGGAACGTAAGCCATCTATGGAGGGTCGCAGCCTGGTACACTGGTCTCCAGAAGGGACCGGTCCAGGCACCTGACGGCAAGAGCTACAAGCAGCTGATGTACGGAAGCGGTACTGACAAATCGCCGGTAAGCTCTGCGGTCTATGTGATAATAGGTGCAGCTCCGTTCGACCACACGACTTACACCTACATGCCTGGAACGACTAACAAAGGCCTGCTCGTCAGCTACGATGTAGTCAGCGGAATAACCAAGAAGGAGGTAACCAGTATGGATGATAATAATATTGCACCTTCGAACATCGGCAAGATAGGCCCATACACGGTTACCAAAGAGTTACCGCTCATCAAATACTTGGAGCCTGCGAAGACAACGGAGATAATCGAGGCAACTAGGACCGTGAAGCACGTCGCGTTGAAGCTGAACGCAACTGACATAGCCGTCAGGGTAGTATGGCAGCAAGGCGAGAACGCAACCGCTACCTACGTAACAGGCCCGTTGGTAGGCTGGACCGTTAAGCTGACATTCGTGCCGCCAGCAGAGTACTTGACCGATGCGGAGAGGGAGGCTCTGTGGACTGCATGGAAGAAGACGTTCGTGGTTACAACGGACGAGACGGGAACTGCATGGATAAGGAGCGGCAGCACACCGGACACTGTCATATGGAACGCCAGCAGGATAAAGGCTGGAATGACTAAGGACACGTCATGGCTGGTCGTGAGCCCGCCTGCTTACATGCTGAACGAGAAGGATCCGTACTGGCTGAACAACGTAGTAAAGCCTGGAGCCGAGGCACACGGCCTCTCGGTCTTTGAGGGAACGCAGGATCCATCTGCGATGGTTGGAGTAGACCTCACGCCAGAGGGATACTTCGCATGGCTGCCAGACCCATCGCTATGGGTCAAAGATCCGTATGAAGGTGCTAAGAGCAAGATATACGACCTCTACGGACTTCCAGTAGAACTAGAGGTTCAGAACGAGTGGGGTGCAGGCCTCTGGCTGCCTTCGTACTTCGGAGGCGTAAATGGCTCAGGCTGGTCGAGGATAGGCGGTGCATGGTACGCTAGGATAAACGTATGGCCTAACGACCCGAAGACTTCGCAGCACGTGCCATTCTCACCGATATTCCAGTACATGCCTGTGACGGCTAGGATACTGGACTTCAACGGCAGGCCGCTACCTGGCGCATTCCTCTGGATGATAGACTCGGTAACTGGCAAGACCGCAGGCTGGTCTTACGCAGGAAAGGACGGTGTCACCGAGACCGTTTACCTGAGGAAGCCTGAGTGGACCCTGTTGCTGAGGGTCTCCTACCTAGGAAGGGATGCTGACGGCAAGCCTGCCTGGCCGTTCAACGCCTTCGGAAAGTGGCCTGTAAGCTACTACAGCGACGCTGACGAGACACAACCAGGACCTGGAATATTCGGAGAGCTGGCAAAGAGGGTCAAGGTCACGACACTAGCTCATGAATACCACGGCGTATGGAGGATAAGGCCAGGTGCCCACTGGGACATAACCGCTAGGATATTCGACATCAAGATAAGGCACTACTACGCGACATCCAAGCCGATAGAGGTAGATGCAACGTTCTACAGGGAGTTCCCAGACAAGCCTGGTGGAATAGTGGAGTTCAAGGCTAAGGAGGTCATAGAGGTCAATAGGCTGAACAGGGGAACCTACGAGGATGTAGCCAAGTGGCTTGGCGTGACTGTCGGAAGGAAGAGCTTCGACCTGAGCGCTGCTAACGTTGGCACAGTGGCTGGAGAGCTCGAGGTTGCAGTAGGCGACATGAGCGTGGCCGTTAAGGACTTGAACGGAAGGTTGTTGAGCGACGCCATCGCAAAGTTCGAGGGCGTCGAGCAGAAACTGACGATACCGTCAGAGATACTCGCGAAGTACAAGCTCGCGAGCGAGGATGATGCTAAGAGCCTGAAGGCGGTGGGCGCTGTGTTCGTGACGAAGCTACCGATACCGACGAACATAAGGTACAGCCTAGACATATCGTGGACATCGCCTGACTTCGGAACTGAGGCAAAGGTCTCGATTGTTGATACAGTTGACGGAATCAATGCGAAGAAGGAGATAGTGCTACCGGTAGGTGCTGTAACGATCAACGTCGTGGATGGCAAGGGAAGGGCTGTATCAGGAGCTGAGGTATCGCTGGGTGCCGTAAAGGCTAAGACAGATGCGGCAGGAAAGGCGGTATTCGAGAGTGTACCGCTTGAGAAGGAAGGCAGAGGCATAACCTACCAGATAACCGTCACACGCGAGGGCGAGGAGGTCTTCAAGGATACTGTGACCTTCTCGACGACGAAGACCTCGATAACTGTAATAGGAGAACTGTTCGACCTTACCGTGTTTGTGAAGGGTGCCGCAGGCCAAGGCCTGCCATTCGCAACGGTAACGTTGAAGAAGGCAGGCGTGGTGGTGGGACACTTCACAACGGACGAGGGAGGTTCGGTGACGATACCGAAGCTGGTGGCTGCAGACTATGAGGTTGAGGCAACATACAAGGGATACACAGGAACTGTGAAGGTATCCAAGGCAGACCTGATCGCTGGCAAGAGTGCTGAAATAACGCTGCCGCCGTACATAGAGATAGCTGGCATGCCACTGACGTTTGCCACGTTCCTAGCGCTGATAATCGGCATAATACTGCTGATCATAGTGGTCGTCGTCATAGCCTTCGAGTACGTGCGCTGGCGCGGTAGAAGGGTGGGAATATTCCCGCCCCCGCCACCAAAGAAGTAGGAGCCTGCGGCGCTCCTACAAAACCCCTTTTTTCTTTTTTATGCGAATCTTATCAGGGTATTTATATCGCAAAAATTTAGGGAAACGTATTTCTATGGCTAATCTTACAGAGTTGTGACGAAAAAATGGGGAAAGCGCGCGCCCTCCTGTTGCCCTTAGTGGTTTTAATACTCTTGATGCCGTTATTGGCAGCTAGCTCCCAGCCTATACCGGGCGGCTCCTTCGATAGCGCGGCTGAAGTACGCTTGGAGGTAGGGAAGACTTCGCAGTTTGGCGGTACCATCTCACAATTGGAGGAGCATTACTACAGGTTATCCGGTGCGATTGCTGGACACGAATTGGTCATAAACGTAAGCGTACATGCTAAGGAGGGAGGGAAGGTTATGATCTCGCTCTTTGCAGAGAATAGAGCAAAACTCAAGACAACAACGTCGGATGAAGGCTTTCTATTAAGAGATAATGAGACCAGGTTCATATCCCTGAAATGGCTAACGGAAAAGGGAGGGGATTTCTACCTAAAGATAAGCACAGTCGGGGGAAGCTATGATTACAATGTCTCGGCAACGCTTCTCGATAAAAGGGATATGGGAAAGGAAGAGGCGGGTCCGAGCATAAATGAAGCGACCTATGCGGGCCTAACATACTACGGTAAAGAAATCTCGTTTTTTGGCTACCTAGCGGCTTCGGGCCAAGGTGACGACTTTGTGGATTTCTATGCCTTCGACACGATGTTGAGAAATATGGATGCTGTTAGAATTACCGTGATACCTGATGCTCAAACGTCCTTGGAGGCATCCATTCACCTTCCTGACGGTTTCACGGTCACCCGGAATAGCTCTATGTCACCGGGCAAGGGCTTCACGCTAACACTCAAGGGAGACATAGCGGGCAACAAAACATTCTACCTGAAAGTAGACAACATGGATGGTTTTGGTGGTGGCGGAAGGTATTCTGTACGTATCAGCGTTTTCAACCTAACGGTTACAAAGCCGGGGCCAGAGGTGCCGATAAACTTGTTGGATAAGGGGCTTGCAAGGCAGCTGGTGATAATCTCGGTGGCTGTCATAGTAGGGATCACGGTCGTGGCGCTCGTCCTGAGAAGAAGGACATCCTCCGTCGAAGGTTGGTACGGCGGATACGGGTACTAGCCGTCGGTACGCTCGTACCGCTGAATCAGTTCAGCATCGCGGAAAAATTTTTCCGCCGTGCACCGAGCCCTGAAAGTTTTCCAAAGCTGCGGCTAATCTTTCCGAATCAAGATCTGTCTACCCTCGATTATTGCCCTTATGAGCTTTTCCCTACCGCTCTGAACAAGCCTCCAAATCGTGTTCCTGGACACGTTCATCCTCTCGCCCGCCTCCTCAAAGGTTAGTTTATCTAGGTCGACGAGCCTCAACGCCTCAATCTCCGCGACATCTAAGTATATTGGTTCGTCGCTACCCTTCGGCGATGGGTCCACCTTTTCAGCAAGTGGCACGGTCGAGACGAGGACTGGCTTTGGACACCTGCCGACTCTGCCGTACCTGTACCTTTTGCGCCAACAGCATTCACGCATGTTTTTATGTGACATATCACAAAATTTAAATATTTCGTGAAATATCACATATTAGGTAATGGAGGTGAGAGGTATGCGCGGAGGATGGTTTTACCAGTATTGGTATAGGGGCTGGTGGTGTCCAAGGCACCCATGGCCGCCTGCTTGGGCCAGAGCATATTCTCCGTGGTATGGGTATCCGGTAGATCCGAGCGATGAATTAAGGTACCTAGAGGAGGTCAAGAAAGAGCTAGAAAGACAGGTATCAGAGATCAGTAAGAAAATAGAGGAATTAAGGAAATCCCTCGAAGAGAAGAGGTAAGAGATGAGGGTTGCGATAGCTACCTGCAGAGACAAAGGTCTACAGGATGTTGTAGCTCCTGATTTCGGCCGCTCGAGGACGTTCACAATAGTTGAGATAGAAGATGGGAAGATCAAGAGCGTTGAGACCGTAAACAACCCCGCGGAAAACCTACAGCGTAAAAGAGGGCCGACAATCGCCAGAATGTTGGCTAATAAAAACGTGAGCGCGGTAATATCGGGTAACATAGGCCCAGGAGCATCCGGCACGCTTGAACAGTTTGGAATAAGAGTGTTGATAGTTAAGCCGGGTCTAAAGGTCGAAGAAGTACTAAGAGAGCAAGGTTTGATAACCTAGAATGCGCCACGCGTTACGAAATGAACGATTTTAACCTATTAGTTAAAGAAATACCTATATCGTTCCCGACATTCCTAACGGCGTCTGCGTAAGCATGACAAAGCGAAGCTCAATCCGCAATATCTTGCTGGCGTCAATTCTTGGCAACGCTGCCATTTGCGGGTTAAAGATAGCTGGTGGTGTGCTGTCCGGAAGCACCGTTCTACTCGCCGACGGCAGCGACTCGTTACTCAACGTTGCCAGCGGGACCGTAGCATACACTTTTAGGACAAAGTCAGAGAAGCCCCCAGACTCTAAGCACCATTATGGACATTCGCTTCTCGAAGTCTATGGCTCCTTGCTGATACTCGCGTTGATGGTCTTCATTTTGTCGTTCATCGCATTCATCGCGATTGACAAGCTCAAACACAACCTCATAGAACCCATCGACCCAATAGGCATTCCTTTTGCCGTCGCTTCTTTGGTTCTCAACCTGGCCATGCTCATGCTACTCAGAACCTTTGGACGGGAGAGCACTATAGCGAGTGTCGAGGCTCGGCACATAAGCCTTGACGTTGTAGAGGGCATATTGTCGCTTTCCGGTGTATCGTTGGGAGTTTACGTCTCAGCGATGTACGACGTCGCGGTAACGTTTGTTCTACTGGCATTGGTTGCTTTCTTCGTCGCCCGGACATTCCACGAGTTGAGGGCATCCATAATCGCTGAAAGCCCTTCAGAGGAAGTGATTAAAGTCCTTGAAAGTACACTCGCTAGCGTAGACGGCGTTAGGGGGATTCATAATCTACGCATAAGGCAGGCTGGGAAAAAGATCTTCGCCGACGTGCACCTCGAGGTTGATAGAAGGCTAACGGTTAAGGAAGCCCATAGGATCTGCGACGAGGCAGAAAGGATGTTAAAGCAGAAACTAAGTAACATCGACATCATAATACACATTGAACCGGAAGGCGAGGAGCGCTCACAATACGCATAGGGTGGCAAAAACCATAAATAAATCCACTTTCCGATAAGCTCGTCGTCGTGAAATCAAACTAGAATCTTAGGTGTGGAACATTGAGCTCTCAACGTAAAGTGCTGTTGGTTTTTCTACTATTAGGTTTAGTCTCATTGTTTGCTGACATCGTCTATGAGGGTGGTAGATCTATTAGTGGAGCTTACTTATTTGAGATTAAGGCGCCCGAGGTAGCTGCGGCGCTGATTGGTGTAGGAGAGTTTCTGGGGCTTGCACTCAGGTTCTTCTCCGGCTATATTGCAACAGTCTTTTGCTCATCCAGTGTATTGTGGGGCTCAACGTTACTGGGCTACATGTTAACTTCCTTGAGTATACCAATGATAGCTTTTATGCCAACGTGGCAGAGTGTAGTAGCGCTTTACGTTGTTGATAGGCTTGGTAAGGGTTTGAGAGCACCTAGCAGAGACGTTATACTAGCAGAGGTCTCTGAAAGAATTGGTGTGGGTAAGGGTTTCGGAATACATGAGCTGCTAGATCAAATAGGCGCGTTTATAGGACCAGTATTAGTCAGCGTATTACTAGCATTTTATAGTTATAAAGTGGCATATTTTGCGCTCATAATTCCAGGTTTAATAGCGGTGCTGCTAGTTGTCGCAGCGTGGAAGTTCCATCCAACCCTTAAATCTATCCCCTCCACTACTAGGAGACCCCAACTAATGTTTAGGGGTTATAGTCGCACATTCTGGGCTTATGTTGTCGCAACTAGCATTCTAGCGCTTGGGTTCATGCATTGGTCAATAGCATCATATTATCTGAAAACACGTAGTATTGTAGGCGACGTGGAGATTGGGCTAATTTATGCTGTGGCAATGTTGGTCGATGCGGTTGTAGCTGTACCGCTGGGCGCTCTCTTCGACAAAGTCAAGTTTAAAACATTACTTGCAATACCGCTCTTAGCACCAGCATTCATAGTTTTAGTAGCTTATGCCCCGCGCGAATTAGTGTACCTTTCAGCTATACCTTGGGGCATCGTAATGTGTTCTGAAGAGAGCATTATGAGAGCCTCGATAGCACTACTCGTGGAGCCATCTAATAGGCCACTAGCATACGGTGTTTTTGGATTGGCATTTGGGCTCGCATGGGCGCTTGGAGGCTACATATACACGACTTTGCTTGGAGAACCCCTCTACATGTTACTCTACGCCCTTATAACATCAATAACCTCACTATGCTTTTACGCGGCACTTAAAAAGACAACACTCTAGGCACTCATTCCTTTACCAAAAATACAAAACTAAGCAAAGATTTTAGCGACTTTTAACCGATTTTCTACGATTTAGATATGGCGCCGGGGGTGGGATTCGAACCCACGAGGCCCGAAAGGGCCACAGGCTCTCCAGGCCTGCGCCTTACCAGCTAGGCTACCCCGGCATCAACTCCCAACGATTTTGGTTTATATGATTCATTTATTTAACTTCACTTGATCAGGAACGGTAGCAGGACCATGGAAATGACCAACATCGCGAGCGCCACCGAGATTGCTCCTGTTATGCCTCTGATTGCGGACTCCGTCAACCTACCTTTGGCGAAGGCCCTTAGACCATTCATAAGCACTTGACCTCCGTCGAGTGGGTAGATCGGAAGGGAATTGAAGATTCCGACATTCACGTTGACAAACCAAAGCCAGAAAAGGAGGTTAGCCAAATAATAGTAGCTCGGCCCAATAGGATGCTGATAAAAGACGTGAAGTGTATCGGAGAAGGGAATGAAGCCCTGAGCGCCACCTAACGTTGGAGGGACGAAGTGTAAGATGGGTGACGAGTAGGCAAGCCTCTTGTAGTTCTCAAGGATGCTTGTCGTCTTGAGCTCCACTACACGCACGCCTATCTTCGGGCCTTCTGGTGTCTCGACTGGTGCTAACCTGATAGTTAGACTATCCTTCCATCCCTCGCCCCTTCTGATTTCTAGAACTAGCATACCATCAGGAGGCGGCTTGTCCAGAGCCTGCTTTAGGACGTCTACTGTAAGCGCTTGCACACCATTAACTGATACTATGACGTCCCCCTCGGATATTCCCGCTTGTTGGGCCGGCATGCCCTCCTCGACCTTTGAAACGTAAAGGCCATCCAAAGAAGGTGATAGGCCCGAGACTAGCACGAGCAGAGCGAGGAGGCATGCGACAGCGACGGTTATGTTTGCGCCGGGACCGGCCGCAAGTACCCTTGCAGAATTTCTTAAACTTGCCTCCTTTAGCTGTTGTTCGTCAACTTCGACGAAAGCGCCTACGGGTATGCCGAGGAGCAGTAAGATGCCGCTGGACTTTACCTTAAAGCCGAGCCGGCTTGCCAGAATCCCGTGCGAGAACTCGTGGACGATGATTGCCACGACGATGCCTATCCAGCCGTAAGCTATCGGCAGGTAAGGGTTTATACCGGGTATCAGAAGGTATGCCTGAGCGCCCATCTGCCTTCCTGCCTCCCTCACTTCCGGCGAGATCAGGATTGTGGAAACTGCATTCACTATCAAGAATATTCCAATAGCCGAAGCTATTGGAAGGAGTGCTACCATGAACCAGCCAAGTGGGCCGAGGATTCTTCCCCCCGCAGTCTTTGTGAAAAGCCCAGTAACCCTCCTCGACCTGAGGATTATGAAGGGGAACTTGAACTCGAAAGCCTTCTGCCTCTCGTTCGACAACAGTCTTCAAGGGTTAAAGCTAGGGCGGTTGAATATAAACTGACGCTAGCGCCCGAAGAGCAACTCTAGTGCGGATATTGTTGTAAGCGTTATGCAGACCGCTTCCTCTGTCCTTATGGTCCTCACGCCTTGCTCCGGAACTACGTTGATTACGAAATCGAAGACTTTGTCCAAGTTGAAGTTTTGAAGTTTGGCTATGTCGTACAGGCCTCTCTTAGCTGAGCCGAATGCTATGCAGACGCTCTTGGCCGTAGAAAGTCTCGAGACCAAAGGTTGAGCTAACTCGTGGAATGGTTTACCGAGCCTAGACGTCGCAATCTTAACCTCATAGTGCGCTACTATCTCGTCCAACCTCTCGGGCACTATCGCTGTCTTAAAACCGGTGTATACTGGTGATTTCTTTCTAGAGATCAACCTGAACTCGCCGGATTCTGGGTTCACAACAACTATGACTCTCGTGCCCTTCTTCAGGGGCTTCTTCGTTTTTATGAGTCTCCCTAAACCCGCATCTATCCTGCCTTGCGAGACGACAACACCCTCCCTATAATGGAATGTATTCTCAGACCCTACCTCAGGATGCGTCGGTATGTTTAGGGGTGGAAGCAAGCCTGCGTACCTCAAGGAAGGCTTGAGTGGAAACAACTTCCGTCTGAGGTACGGCGCGGTATTTAGATAGTCCATGACTTCCTTTATGAATTCTGCGTTCTTATCGGGTTCGAGGTCTTCGTAATAGATTATCAGGTTGTCAACCCTGAATGCCGCAAGGAACCTCGCAACGAGCCCAACCCTAAAGGTCTTCTCCCTTAGATGTTGCGTCTCGGCCGTCAGGCTCGACGGGAGTAGGACGTCGAGCCTCCGCTTCCTTCTCGGGACCTCCTCAAACCTCGTAGGCATGTGGTCTCTCCTTCATTATATGTCCAAGACGAACCTGACCTTCTTCACATCCTCATCTATGATCTCCATGAGGGCGTAAGTGACCGACTTTATTCCTATGCCATGCTTATGCCTTGATGGGTCAAACTTCTCCCCCCTCACAGTTGCCCTAATCCTGAACACGTCATCGGACTTCTCTATGGCATGCACCTCTATGCTGGATGCCAAGAAACCTTCCAGTTCAAACAAGAGTAGCAACTGCTCCAGCCAGTTGTAAAGAAGGGAATGCATGTCAAAGCCTTCCGCATAAACCTCCCTCTCTAACTTTGGATTGACATCCTTAGTGTCTGATATAACATCGAATAACGCAAGCCCCGCCTCCCTGAAAGCATCTTCCATCGTAGGTCCGTATGCCTCTACGTAAACGTCGGACATATGTTCTAAGAACCTTCTTCCGCTCTCGCCCAACCTTCGACCACCGACGTTACAAGTTTATTTCGGCGGAGCAGATTTAAGGTTACCCCAATGCTTTCTTAAAGTCATACTAGGGTTTATATCTTCTAACACGTATCTTAACCACGTAGCTGCATGAGCGGAGTAGTTTACGATATAATAATTGTGGGTGGGGGCGCTGCGGGACTTACCGCAGCGCTCTATGCAACAAGACAGGGCCTGAAGACCTTGGTCGTGGCAAAAGACATCGGAGGGCAGCTGACCCTTGCATCTCAAATCGAGAACTATCCTGGAATAAAGGCTCTCGCCGGTCTGGAGCTCGCTCAGTCAATAAAAGAGCAGGCAGAGGAATTCGGAGCAGAATTCGTCTACGATGAGGCCATCGGCATATCTCAGCTAGACAATGCTTTCCGAATATCCACGAAGGTTAGCGGAGATTACGATGCGCTCGCTGTCATACTTGCGTTCGGGAAGACACCAAGGTCTCTTGGCGTTCCGGGGGAGGATAGGCTTGTGGGCAGGGGTGTTTCTTATTGCGCGATATGCGACGCTCCTCTATTCAGGGGTAAAAAGGTCGCAGTCGTCGGCTGGGGCGAGCATGCATTCAAGGCCGTGAAAGTTCTACGCGCTTACGGCAACAAGGTTTACATAATACATAGGGGCGAAGCCAAGCTCACGGATGAGGAGCTGGTAAGGGAATCCGAGAGTATGAACGTTGTTTATATGCCTAACAGCGTGGTATTGGAGATAAAGGGCGACACAAGGGTTAGGTCAATAGTTTTGAAGAACGCCAAGACAGGTGAGGAGGGCGAGTTGGAGGTTGACGGCGTTTTCGTCGAGATGGGTTACACGGCAAAAACGGATTGGGTGAAAGGTTTCGTCCAACTGAACGAGAACGGTGAGATAGTTACGGACAAGCTCGGGATGACGAGCAGGCCCGGAGTTTTTGCCGCGGGTGACGTGACCGACATTCTCTATAAACAGGCGGTAATAGCGGCGGCCCAAGGTGCTATAGCCGCTCTCTCGGCTTACAATTACATACAGCGTTTAAGAGGACTTCCCACGAAAAAGTCGGATTGGGATTAAGCCGATAGAAAAGCAACATAGATGCTAAACGTCAAGCCACTCCAACCCGTCCTCTCAAAATAGATAAACAAATAAGTTATTAGCTAACAATAAGCGACTTTAGGACTCAGCTGGAATCGCTAGTGCGTTAGGCGAAGCAAGTGGAGAGTTTATTGAGCCTCTCCCATCTTTCGTTTACGTAAGCCTTCAGCTTTTCAAGTAGGTCAGCATTCTCTGGCAGTAGCAGGTGGCTAAGCCTTCTCTGCACTTTCAAGAATTCTTCCAAGGGCTTAGGATTCGGGACTGGGTTTGTTATTCTGTATCTTCCGTTCTCCACCTCGTAGAGCGGCCAATACCTCGTCTCTACCGCTAACCTCGCTACTTTTATTGACTCGCTTGGGTCGAAGTACCATCCTCTGGTGCACGGTGCTATAAGATGGATGAAGGACGGACCGTCGTAACTCTGTGCCTTCCTTACCTTGTTCACAAGGTCTTTCCAGTGCGATGGTGAGGCCGTGGCTGCGTACGGTATCTTATGGGCTACAACGATCTCCATTAGGTCTTTCTTTTGTTGCTGCTTTCCAACGATTCTTGCGCCCACAGGTGACGTCGTTGTGGCCGCTCCTAAAGGTGTCGCGCCAGACCTCTGTATGCCCGTGTTCATGTATGCTTCGTTGTCGTAACATACGTAAAGGAATCTATGGCCCCTTTCGAGCGCTCCAGAAAGCGCTTGTATTCCTATGTCAAACGTACCGCCATCGCCGCCGAAGGCTATGATGTAGTGCTCCTGACGGCCGTATTTTCTAGAAAGGACCTTTAGCGCGGCTTCTATACCAGAGGCGGCAGTGGCTGCATTCTCGAACAGCAGGTGGACCCAAGGAACCTTCCACATCGTCTGCGGATACGGTGTGCTTGTTACCTCTAAGCAGCTTGTGGCATTCACCACGATAAGAGGTCTCTTGGAGGCCAACAGTATCTGCCTCACGCCTACGAGAGCGCCGCAACCAGCGCAAGCTCTATGACCCGGAGCTATTAGGTCTGAACCATAAAGTTCCTTTATTGATTTAATTTCACTTACCGACATTATATCCTCACCCCCCAATACTTTACACCTCTTTCTATAGGCCTTCCTGCCTTCAGGTCTTCTATCACTTTCGTGGTTATGCTCTCAAACTCTGCGGCAGAGATGTCTCTGCCTCCAAGGCCGTAGACGAAATTAGCGACCGGTATGTTGAGACCAGCGTCGTATAGCATGGTTTTTATGTCCTGGCCTATCGGTGCAGACGGTGCACCGGGACTCATCGCCCTGTCCATCACAATCAAGGCTTTCGCATCCTTCACGTGGGGGAGTATGCTTTCGACCGGGAAGGGCCTGAAGAGTCTAATGCTTAGAAGCCCTGCCTTAATGCCCTTCTCCCTCATCCTTGCCACGGAAAATTTTGCTGTGGCTGCCGCTGAGCCTGCGCATATCAAACAAACATCAGCATCCTCTGTCCTGTAGGCACCGACATGGCCATACATCCTTCCGGTCATTTTATAGTAGGCCTCCTCAACCTCTGCTAGCTTCTTCGGAACTTTCTCCATCGCCTCAACTACTTGATACTTTATCTCGAAGTACCAATCTGGTAGCGCGAAGGCACCAAAAGTCATTGGCATCGAGGAATCGATGTAATACTTTGCTTTTCTGGGTGGAAGGAACAATGCCGCCTCGCTGTCTGATATTGTCGCAACCCCTTCCACAGCATGCGAGAGGAAGAAACCGTCAAGATTTACTCCTACTGGAAGTAATATGTCATTGTCCTCTGCCAGCCTGAAGGCTTGAAAGATCCTATCGTATGCTTGTTGAGCATTCTCTACAAATATGTGTACCCATCCAGCATCTCTCGAGCCCATCACATCGGAGTGGTCGCAATGAATGTTTATTGGTGCAGACAGTGCCCTATTCGCAATAGCCATGACGATCGGACACCTTAAACTAGAAGCTACGTAGAGGACCTCATGCATTAGCGCGAGTCCTTGGCTGGCGGTTGATGTGAAGACCCTTGCACCAGTGAGGCTTGCAGCAACACATGCTGACATCGCAGAGTGTTCTGATTCGACGGCAATGTACTCGGCGTCGAGCTCACCATTGTTGACATATTCGCTAAGCCGCTCAACTATTATCGTCTGTGGTGTGATCGGGTAGGCGGCTATGACGTCGACGTTTGCTTGCTTAACAGCGTATGCTATTGCCTCTGATGTTGACATCGGCTTAAGGGTCTTGGGTTGAAGAAGTGACATCGTTCCTCACTCCTCCATCATTTTTATGGCCTTAGTTGGGCACTCAACGGAACATATGCCGCAGCCTTTGCAGTAATCGTAGTCGAACTCAATCTTGCCATCATCCCTCTTCCTAATGGCTGGCTCAGGACAGTATATCCAACATAAGAGGCAACCTGTGCACTTATTCAAGTCCACTACTGGCTTCTTAACCCTCCAAGTTCCTGTTTTGTAATCAAGAGTGGATCCCGGTCTGTCTATAATGCCTCCGGGAAGTATAATTTTTTCAACCTCTGCCATTATGCCTGCCCCACTTTATCATATCCTAATTGCATGGCTTTAAGGTTATTTTCGAGGACTGTCCCTTTGAACCTTGTTCTTAGCACAGATTCAAGCGAACCTAAAGATACGATCCCCGTAGCCTTGGCGGTGGCCCCAAGAATCGCTGAGTTTTCGAACCTAGCGTCACCCAAAGAGAGCGCTATACCCCTTGCATCCACATAGAATAACTTTGCTCGCGGTTTAGAGGATAGGGCCTTCAAGAGGGCATCACTAGCGTTCTTCGAGTTTATGACGACGACGCCCTCGTCATCCAAACCAGCCAGTATTTCAACAGAAGAGGCTATCTTCGGGTCTATTGCTATAACTATCTCCGGATCGTAAACTAATGACCTAGCATCTATGGGCTCGTCGGATATTCTGACGTAGGCCCTTACAGGTGCACCGGAGCGCTCAGGACCGAATTCAGGGAACGAAAGCGAGTACTTGTTTTCCAGAAGACAAGCCTCAGCTAAAAGCCTTGCGGCGGTAACAACACCTTGGCCTCCTCTTCCATGAAATCTCACTTCAATTAACTTTTTCAATTCGATCGCCTACGAAACCTATACTTCACTATATCTTTGTTGTGTGATGTTTTTCAATAAATACTTTATGCTAAAGAATTTGACGAAAGCTATATACCGAGCATTTTAAAGTCTAAAGTTGCACCCAATTTGCGAAGGACTGTTGCGACATTCTTTTCTTTTGACATCTCTGAGAACTGTAGTGCAAGTATCAATGCCTTGTTAACAGACCTTAATGTTTTCTCGCTAAAAGGTAGCTTGCTAATCTCTCGATAGAGTTCTTCAACTTCATGCACCTTCATCGGCCTACCAATCAGTTTTTCTACCAACTTCTCAAGCTGGTAGAAACATGATTTGAAGCAGTTGATGGAGGATGAGTAACCGAAGAAGCAGTTTCTACAATCGGAAGACATTAGCTCACGCATGGGTCCCTTCGACTTCACCCTTACATGTCTCACCACTTTAATGCAGCCTTCGGACTTTAGCTTCCTTAGCATCTTATACGTCATGCTCGGGCTTATGCCATAGTACGATAGGTAGGAGTGGACATCTGATGCGGAAACGTTTACATTAGAGCAAATAAAGTCCATGACGCTCTCTTCGATCCAGCTCGGCAATGCACGTACTAGCTCCTCGATTATCGATGAGATTTTTCCCCTCGGGACGGTGATTGAATCATCATCTTTCATTTTAATGCCGAATGAGCTTAGAACCTTCATACATGTTATCTGATCGAGACCGCTCCGCTCGCATATCTGCTCGATGTTTAGGCTACACTCCGGCGCGCCCTTCATCAAGTTTAGTATAGACCAAGCTACGGTGTATTCCGCTTTGTGCCAGCTACGCCTTACAAACCAGTCAAACATCATGAGGGTTTTTTGAACGGGGGGTATTAACAAAAAGTAAGAGTTATCTTGGCTAAGTTTCACACCAATATTGCTTAGCGCATGCTCTACAGCCGGGTCGTAAAGAGGATCTAAACCAAGGATTACCGAGTTATTCATCTTGAATAATGTGAAGGGTGGGTTGTAGATGTATGCGTTTTCGCTCCACTGAAGGGGGGAAAAGTTCTCGAGAAGGACAAAAAGTCCTCTAAATGCGCTATTTTTCCTCAATTTCAATACAATATTACACAGCGTGTAATATAAGCTTAACATCGTATATTTGACAAATTAAATTTTTAGCAGGAAATTGCAGATAAAATTATTGGGAACACAATTTTGTACGAACATCAAGAAAGCCCGGTTTTGGAGCAGGGGGCTCCGAGCGTAGGGGTCCCTAAGGGCCGTCGGAGGGGCATCGTCTATATTATACCCAACAGATGTAAGGAATGTATGTATTGTATTGAGTTCTGTCCACAATCAGTCCTAGAAAAGTCGGAGAATATAAACTACAAGGGTTTTCATTACCCAAGAGTCAAACCCGGTAAGGAGGATTCTTGCACCGCTTGTAAGATGTGCGAGTTGCTCTGTCCAGATTTTGCGATATTTATAAAAGAGGTGGAATGATGACGGAAGGTCTGCTCCCTCCAGGAAAGTACTTCATGCAGGGAAACATCGCCTGCGCTGAAGCCGCTCTAATAGCGGGTTGCAGGTTTTTTGCCGGATACCCAATAACGCCATCCAGCGAGATTTTAGAGTGGATGAGCTACAGGCTTCCGCAGGTCGGCGGCCACTTCATACAGATGGAAGATGAGATAGCCAGCATAATGGCGGTACTGGGCGCGTCGAATGCCGGCGCAAAGTCTATGACAGCTACGTCCGGCCCCGGTTTTTCGCTCATGCAAGAGGGCATAGGATTTGGTATGATGACTGAAACGCCTTGTGTCATCGTGAACGTCCAGAGAGGAGGTCCGAGCACTGGCATACCGACGCTGGTCGGTCAAGGCGACATGATGCAGGCTAAGTGGGGCTCGCATGGAGATTATGAGGCCATAGTATACGTCCCGAACAGCGTTCAAGAGATGTTCGATCTTACGATAAAAGCCTTTAATACATCAGAAGAATACAGGCAACCAGTTATCTTGATGTCCGACCAAGTTATCAGCCATATGTATGGTTCATTAGTTGTACCTCCGCATGAGGAGATAAAGATAGTGAATAGGAAGTTGCCTAACGTTCCGCCGAGCATTCCAGACTTTAAGCCGTTTGACTCAAGGTATGAGGTACCGCCTATGGCGCTGGCTGGTATGGGATACAGGGTACACGTCACTGGTCTGACACACGACGAAAGGGGTTACCCGTATTATACGCATGAGGTTTCGACTTGGTGTGTAAAGCATCTGGTATCGAAAGTCAGAAACAACGCTAAGAAGATATGGGAGGTGGAGCGTTTCATGCTGGATGATGCTGACACGATCATAATAACCTACGGTATAACATCTAGGCCGGCATATCAAGCAGTGAAGATGGCAAGGTCCGAAGGGATCAAGGCTGGCATGCTGAGGCTAATAACAGCATGGCCGTTTCCGGACGAGATCGTCAGGGAGGTAAGCGAGCAGGCTAAGGTGATCATAGTTCCTGAGATAAATATGGGTCAGATGATTCATCCAGTAAAAGAGGCTGCTGAGTGTCTTGTTGTCGGTTTAAGTTGGGCTCCCGGTGCGGTGCCGACACCGGACGTCATACTCGATACGATTAGGGCCGTCTCGAGGTGAGAGTATGCCTAAGGAAGTTTTAGCTACAAAGCACCCTGATGACGATCTGATAAGGACAGACAGGATGCCACACATATGGTGTCCTGGTTGTGGGATAGGAATAGTGATGAAGTGTTATATCAAGGCGATAAAAAGGAGCGGCATACCACCCGAAAGGCACGTAGTCGTGTCTGGTATAGGCTGCTCCTCAAGGCTTCCGGGTTACGTGAACATCGACTCTTACCATACCACGCATGGTAGAGCACTACCTTTCGCGATAGGTATGAACCTCGTGAAGCCAGAACTTGAGATAACGGTAATAGCCGGTGACGGTGACTTAGTTACTATAGGCGGAAACCACTTCATACATGCTATCAGGAGGAACCACGACATCAACGTCGTGCTAATCAACAACTTTATTTACGGTATGACTGGCGGACAGCATGGGGCCACAACACCCGCAGGCTCCAAGGCAACTTCCGCTCCTTACGGTACGATAGACAATCCCTTCAACCTACCTCTTCTGGTCGCCTCGCTTGGCGCTCCTTTCGTCGCAAGGTGGACGACTTTCCATGTAAATCAATTGATTGATGCGATGCTCAAGGCAATGAAAGTAAATGGCCTTGCGTTCATAGAGGTTCTATCACCATGCCCGACACATTACGGCAGGGATAACAACTTTCCAACGGGCCTCGAGATGATGAGATATTTTAAGAAGATGAGCGTCATAAACCATGAAGCCGACCTTAGGACAGTTGATATAGACCTGAGGTCCGGCAAGCCGATAATCGTAGGAAACTTCGTTCATAAAGAAAAACCATCATATAACGACATGTGGAGAAAATTGGTAGAGTCCGTCACGGAGGAGAGGAAGTAGTATGGTCAGGTGGGACATAAGCCTGTTTGGTTTCGGCGGTCAGGGCATAATCAGGGGCGGACAGATACTCGGGGAGGCCGCGGTTTTGGAGGGAAAGGATGCTGCGTTAACCGTGGCCTATGGGCCGGAACAAATCGGCGGCTGGTCGAGAGCTGACGTTGTGATATCGGACGAGCCAATAGACTTTCCACTAATTACAAAACCGGATGTACTGATTGTTATGTCTCAGGAGGGTTTGGATAGGAGTTTTAATGAAGGCAGGGCACCGAAAAAGCTACTCATATACGACAGCGGGCTTGTGGATGTGTCTAAGGTTAAGGGAATAAATATGGTGGGGCTTCCCGCTACCAAGGTAGCCGAGCAACTCGGAAGGAGGTTAGTCGCGAACATCATGATGCTCGGAGCTTTCTCAGAGATTACCAACATCGTGAAGCATGAGTCCCTGCTTAATGTGATAAAAAAGACGTTCCCAAAAGCTGTAGAGCTTAATGAGAGGATCTTCATGGAAGGCGTTAGGTACGCCAAGGAAAGTGGAGTGATTGTCTGAGATATTGGTGATGCTTTGAGAATGACCATCTAGCAACATAATGGAAAGCTTTATTTTTACAAAATCGCAAGATGACAACTCGGCAGCGATGCCGTTCTGGAGTCCGCGCAATATGTCAGACTATCGATTCGATGAGGAAATAATCTTCAGCGAGGATGCTAAGGAGAAGGTTAGGAAGCCTCTGGGCAAGCTTTTCGAGGGTAAACCACCAGAAACGACCGAAAGACTCGCCGAATACATACGGGAAAGGAAGCCAACGATGTTAATAGTCGTTGGTGATTTCTCCGCAAAGGAGCTGAGCAGGATCGGTATTCATGCGGACATCTACGTAGTTGATGGAAGAGTTGAGAGAAAACTTTCAGAGAAGTTCACGGATGAAAGTGCCTTTCAGGTTTTTACGAAGAACCCCGCAGGTACGATATCCACCGATGCTGCAAATGCGTTAAAGGAAGCGATTCGCTCTGGAAAGAGAGCTGTGGTTTACGTTGAAGGTGAAGAAGATTTGCTGACACTCCCTGCCATCGTGCTAGCTCCGTTGGGATCGATGGTCGTGTATGGTCAGCCAAGTGTCGGCGTGGTAGCTGTCGAGGTCACAGAAGATAAGAAGCGGGAAATATGCGCAATGCTAAGAAGCATCAAGAGGGAATAATTTTAGGTCTTCTTCACTTCGCCCTTACTCTTAAACTCCGTGTAGTGGCAGTTCCCGCACGTGTACCTGTCGGCATGCTCGGCCATTACGTAGCCTTTTCCGCACCTTGGACAGAACAGGACGCTCTTCGTCAGGGTGTTCCCCTCAAGCTTGTACTTTTTCCAAAGCTTAGCCTGTCTTCCCAGAGGCCTCCACCTCCTGCTGCCTCTTTAAAACGTATTCCCTTTCATACTTTTTCATGTCCTCTACGGTGTCATAAACGTGGCAATGTACCGAGAGTCTATGCTGCCCAAAAAGGCTCTCCATTTTGATGATCGCTATTCTGTCCTCCGATGCCTTTAGGTGTTCCGCTATGAGCTTCAAAAGTTCAGCCCTCTTGGGTGTCGCTCCATCATAATCAACTAGCATCTGGATGTCTTTTCTGTGAAGCAACTTGTTGTAGGATTCTGATAAGATTGATATCTTAGCCATAAGCATCACCCACTCACAGGTATTAGGACCGCGTTTATTTGCGCAATCGCATCGCTTATCATGTTTCCCCTCACCGTCACCCTTTTCCTAAGACCCTTCTTCCTTCTCCTGTTCCTCTTCTTCTTTCTCTTGGAGGGTGGCTTCTCCCTCGGATGGAAGCCGACACCTCCAGAAAGAAGCACCCTCACTTTTCTTGGGCCACTCACATCTGGCCTCATAGGAAAACCGTCAACGTCTGTACCGCCTGTTATCTTAATTTTGAAACCCGACTTGCCCAATATCGAGCCGTCCAACTCATCACCTATCTTTTTTCCTATGAATAGCGAAAACTGTTGTGGTGTCAGCTGAATGGTTTGCGCCTTACCTGTGGATGGATCAGACAGGACGAGCCTAGGACCGGCCTTCTTCTCGGACAACGAGGCACCTCCGGTTTATACCCGTCAATTAATAGGTTCTTAATAAGTCTCAATTATCTGGCCCAGAGGGGGTTGTTCTTTCTGATTATCTGGGCTATCTCGTCGAGTACTGCCCTCTCGTCATCCGTTAATCTGTTGGAGAACGACTTGAAGAGTAAACGCGCCTCATTTTCCGGTATTACTGTGTAAAGTATCTCACCTTCCTTCACATGCCTGCCGACAATCGGTTCCTTCATCGATATCGCTACGCTCATGCCTGCGGTGGCCTCCGGTATGCTCTGGCCTTTGTCCTGTATCTGCGATATCGTACCAACATGCTTTCCTTCTGAATTCATCAATACATACTTTGGCCTAATCCTTCCACCCAAGACTTCCACGCCTACTATTGCAGGGTTGCTCCTCCTGAACACATAACCAGGAAGTATCCTTATCTTGCCAGGTTTTGTGAGAGACTCAAACTGAGCAGTCTCTCTTCTCTCCTTTTCTTGCCTCACCCAACTTGTATACTCTTCTACGAGTCTAAAAAGCACGTTCGATTTGAAGACCCTGATGCCCCTGCTATTGGCCTCGCGCTCGAGGTCCGGGTCGACTTTAACGTTGAATGCTAGAATGACGCCGCTCAGCTCATCTTTCATCCTGACAACTTCCGCCTCGACTATGTCTCTTTTTGAGAGCTCGCCTATGTCGGCAACCCTTATCTGCACTCCCCTTTCACGGAGAAAGTTGACAGCCGCCTCAAGCGAGCCGAGTGTGTCTGCCTTAAGTACGACGCCAATTTTGTCCGTAAACAGCCTAAACTCACCAACTTCTTTCATAATCCTCTCCAGTATCTCGTCCTCATTCTGGCCAATAACATATATGGGCGAGCCTGGATATGTCCTATCCAACCCTTCTGCCACGAGTTTTAAACCCGCGGCTGCCAAGACATGATCCACTGACTTGAACCTGTCCCTCGGGTCCCGCATCTCATCGAGAGGTTTCGGCATCAATATGGCTTTGACTTTTGTCGTGAACGCACCCTCTGGACCAAGCAGGGCTATCCTATCACCGACCTTTAGTATGCCGTCATATATTATTGCGTTGACGGTCGTACCAAGCCCTTCCTCCTCCGTTATCTCCAGCACAACACCTTCCGCCGGCGCGTCTTCGTGGAGCGTGAGCTGTTCTTTCATGAATGCTTGGGCAAGGCCTAAAAGTACTAGGAGCAGATCAGGTATGCCTTCACCGCTCTTGGCACTAACTGGGACCATAGCGACCGTGGTGGCGAATGACGTAATCTTTGTGTAAATGTCTGCCCTAAATCCAAGGCCTGCAAACTCGCCAACCATTGCATAGATCCTTTGCTCAAGCTCGTCCCTTACGGCTTGACTTTGCCTCTGGAACGCTTTAGGGAAGGGCTCATACTCGACGGACTTCCAGCCTGGTATCAGGTCTATCTTGTTCACAGCCACGACGAACGGTGTCTTCCTGCTCTTAAGCAACTCCAAGCTCTCGAGGGTCTGCTCCTGTATCCCTTTCATCACGTCAACGACGAGTATTGCCAAGTCCGCTATCGAACCTCCCCTCTTCCTCAAGTTTGCGAAGGCCGCATGACCCGGTGTATCAACGAAGAGCAAGCCAGGGACCTTCAGCTGTACCTTAATCTCCCCGAGCAATGTCCTACATGTTGAGATTATCGCATCAAGCGGGAAGAGACTCGCGCCTATGTGCTGCGTTATCCCGCCAGCCTCCCTTGCAGCTACCAGTGTGCCCCTCATTTTATCAAGCAAGCTCGTCTTGCCATGGTCGACATGTCCCAGCACAACCACGATCGGTTGCCTCAGCCGCATGTCAGGTCTACACTCATTAGTCCTGCCCGCCATCTAATGGGTCTTTTGCTTTCAGCCCGGCATGCGATCACAAGGATGATAAGTATCTTAGTACGACCTTCTTGTCGAGAAGCGTTGAAGGAAGGCACGAAAATAGTCCTTGGCATAGAGTCCACAGCCCACACCTTCGGCGTGGGGATAGCATCGTCAGATGGCCGGATACTGGCCAACGAGAATAGGGTATACAGACCTTCCAAAGGAGGCATACATCCGAGGGAGGCGGCACAGCACCATACCCGTGTAGCTCCTGAGACACTTAGAGCCGGCTTATTAAAAGCAGGAATTTCCCTCGATGAGTTGGACGGTATAGCGTTCTCTGTCGGGCCTGGCCTTGGCCCTTGCCTAAGGACCGGTGCGACGATAGCCAGAACACTCGCCCTCAGCCTTGGTAAGCCCCTCATAGCCGTGAACCATGGTGTTGCTCACATAGAGATCGGAAGACTGGTCACGGGCTGTAAGGATCCAGTAGTCCTTTATGTGGCCGGCGGCAACACCCTGATAGCTGCCTTTAATGCAGGCAGGTATAGGATATTTGGTGAAACTTTGGACATAGCGGCCGGCAACTGCCTTGACACCTTCGGAATAAAGGCAGGCATAGGGCCCATGCCGATGCCGGAGCTTATGGCGGAAAGGGCAAAGTCATTCATCCAGCTTCCCTACACAGTTAAGGGCATGGATGTATCGTTCTCGGGTTTACTGACCGCGGCCTTCTTAAAGCTCAAGCAAGGAGCCGCGCTGGAGGACGTTTGTTACGGCTTGACGGAGACGGTCTATAGCATGCTGACTGAGGTGACCGAAAGGGCCGTTGCGTACACTACAAAAAATGAGATACTCGTTGTTGGAGGTCTTGCGAGGAGCAGGAGGCTGAAGAGCATGCTCGACACTATGGCGATGGAGCGCGGAGCCAAAGTCTACACGATACCCGATGAGTACGCTGGAGACAACGGCGCGATGATAGCTTGGAATGGTGTCCTACAACTCATGTCTGGCATGGTTGTTGACGTTGAAGATAGCAGGATTAAACCGAGGATGAGGATAGATGAGATAGAGGTTAGATGGTTCAGGTGAGGGTGGGTTGCTGAGGTTGGGAGAACCAACAGCGATTATAAGGCTCGGTGCTGAAGCGGCGATCTATGCGCTGAACTGGAATGGCATGGAACTCGTGGCGAAGAGGAGGATTCCTAAGTCCTATAGACATCCTTTGCTAGATAAAGAGATAAGGATGCAGAGAACAGCTTCCGAGGCAAAGATAATCTCTGAGGCTAAGAAGCACGGCGTTGCATGCCCGGCGATAATTCTCGTAGATTTAGAAAATGCGACGATATACATGCAAAAGATACGCGGCATGGAGGCTAGGGAACTCATAGGAAGCCTTAATCATGAGGCTTTATCCACGCTCGCGGAACGCATCGGAGTTCTTGCGGGCATGCTACACGGCGGCGGCATAGCGCATGGCGATCTAACGCTCTCCAATGTAATAGTTGACGAGCAGATGAACCCTTATCTCGTTGACTTCGGCTTAGCTACTTTCACTAAGGACGTCGAAGAATTTGCTGTTGATATCCACCTGCTTGACAGATCTCTTCAGAGCACGCATTACGGTGTAAGGGATGAATTCATGCACGCTTTCTTAGAAGGTTATAGGACGGTCTTGGGCGATATGTTAAACGAGGTCTTGGAAAAAGTTAAGGAGATAGAATCGAGGGGAAGGTACGTGGAGAGGGAGAGGAGAAGGCGTTGAGGCTAACATTTGTGACGACGAACATGGGAAAGGTGGATGAGGTTAGGAGTTTATTGAAGACTTTTGGCATAGAAATAGATGTATGCACAATCAAGCTCACCGAGATACAGTCCGACTCTCTTGAGGAAATAGCGACGAGAAGCTGCGAAGAGGCTTATGAGATTTTAAGGAGGCCAGTATTCGTTGAGGACGCTGGTCTTTTCATCGAGCGCTTAAATGGTTTTCCAGGACCCTACTCATCTTATGTGTATAGGACGATAGGTTTTTCCGGTATACTGAGGCTGATGGAGGGTGAAGAAAATAGGGCGGCACACTTTAAGTCCTGCATAGCGTGCAAGATCTCTGGGGACATTATTAACTTGTTCAGTGGCATATGTGTCGGAAGGATCTCCAATGAGCCTAGAGGATCTAGCGGTTTTGGATTCGATCCAATATTTATACCGGAAGAAGGTGATGGAAGGACTTTTGCCGAGATGAACATCGAAGAGAAGAACGCGATATCGCATAGGGGAAAGTCCGTCAGACTACTTGCTGAATGGTTAAAGCTTATGCGCTAACCCTTCGATTATCGAGACAGTTATGTTCACAGGGTCTAGCCTTTCCATCATCTTCTTGAAAGAAAGGGCGCTCCTCGAGTAAGAATCATCATCAAGAATTCTATCTAGTGCGTATCCGAGGTTGCTCTCATTCAACTCGTCCTCATCGACCACTATGCCGGCACCATGTTTTGCAACCGATTCAGCGTTTGACTTCTGTTCACCATGAGCCCTTATGGGTATCAAGACCATGGGCTTTCCGAATGCCAGCGCCCTCGTTATGCTTCCATGTCCCGACCTTGATACGATGACGTCGGATACATTGTAAAGCTCGTCAGGGTTTTCGACCCAATTCATGAGCAGCATGTTTTCCTCTCTTTTTATGTTGGATGCCTTTGGTTCCGCGAGTGTCATCATAAAGAAATATTTGTCAAGTTTTCTAGCAATTCTCATCAACTTCTCGACAAGCACAGTCTTCTCAAGGACCGGGCCACTGATATGTGCAAAAACTAATGGCTTCTCCGGCGGTATTCCGTACTTCTTACAGACCTCATCCTTCGTCGGCAGGCCTTCTTTCGGTAGCTCGAGCAAAGGGCCGACGAACGTGCTCTTCGACTTTGCGGCATCGCTCAGTACGAGATTCATGCGCGATATTGTGTATGGTTGTGGGAAATCTGATATCACAATCCTATCCGCCATTTCCCAAAACTTGGTGATGAGCTGTGCACTGCTTTCAACGAGTTCTACTAGCGTCTTGTACTTGTGATATTCCACCAACACGTTAAATTGATTGAGTATCAGCACGACAGGATAATCCAAAGATTTTGCAGCCACGACCGTTGATACCCTAGTGTCGGAGATGACGACGGATGGTTCAAAGCAAGATATGTTGGATACCTCCCTTGCAGTCTGGAGCGATACTTTGAGCGGAAGATGAAGGTTCTTGAATATTGTCATCTTTATGCTGACCTTGCCATCCGGAAGGACGCCATAAGATACCGGATTAACCTTGTTGACTGGGATACCGAGTGCCTCGAGGTACTCTACGCCTTCGCCGTAACTTGAAACCGCGACATCCCATCCCTTGTTAACTAGCGCTCTAATAAGAAGTGAACTCCTAGCGGCATGGCCCATGCCGATTCCGCAGATACCAAAGTATGCCCTCAAACTTCACAACCCTTCAGCTCTTTCCTGACGACATTTCCGCCTGGGCTTTCTTCGGCAAATATTTCCGCCGTGAACCTGTAAATATCGAATTTTCCAGTCAGCCAGTAGGTGGCGGGTAGGCCTGCCTTCAGACAGAGATGGCACAGAAACTCCTCGGGATCCCATCCATACTCAACTGGCACTTGAGGGAGGAGCAGCCCAGAACCACGGCTGCTCTTTATTATTAACCCATCCCTCCCTATAACGATCTTGGATGGCAACTCTTTTGGACTCTTAAATTCTATCTTCTCTGGAACGCTTAGCACGCTTACCTCTATCACGATCTTATCCATCTCGGCGAGCTCTACCGGCGGGAATCTAGGGTCTTCGGTTGCCGCGGCAATCGCGGCCTTCATGATAGCTTCTGGGAGACTCATGACCGGAAAAGGAAAGCCTATGCATCCTCTAAGATCGCCCTCTGGATACGTGTAGAGCGAAACGAAAACTCCCGTTTCTTTTGTTGGGATTCCGCTCCCCTCGGACACTTCGTATATCTTGCCGGATTTTAGGTACTCCTGTATTGCTGCTCTTGCAAGCCTTACGAGCTTTATCCCTTCGTCTAAGCTTAGCATATCCATCGAGCAGAATGTTGAAGCGCTTGTTATTATCTATTTTAATACGTTGCTGCCCAAACTTTTACGCTCTAGGAATATCCTTCTAGCCTCCGAGAGCCTCTTGCTTATGTCGACCCAGTGGCTTCCTATCCAGTACTCCTTGCCGCACTTATCGCAGAGCCAGCGGGAACCATAACTCTTCAATGGAGTGTTGCAGACTGGACAGCGTGTCCTTTTTCCGTCAAATTCCAAGCTTATTCCGAAAGCTTCAGCGGTGGTCGCAAGAGCTTCTGGGACGTCTGAACTCATTAACTCAAGCACAGGTATGCCGTTCTTCTCAGCAAACCTCGCAACGCCTCTATCCTTTGTTAAAATTATCCTGCCCTCTTTCTTAGCAATCTCGAGCATTTCCTTGTCGTCGCCCTTCCAGTATTCTGTATCATAGCCTAAAATCCTAAGCCAAGTTACAAGATTTCCCAACATGGAGTTGACCAGGAACTTCTTTTCTTGACTCAACTCTATGATTCTTCTCCGCCCCTCGTTTCTAGTTCCATCCTACAATCTTCGCATAAATATTGGTCGTTAACCCTAAGCAGCATGTCTGACCATTCGCCGCAAGCATCGCAAAATCCCTCCGTGTAGCCCTCGCCACTAGTTTTCACGTTACCCATCCTCATTTTTTCTCTGACGATCTCTAGTATCTCCGGCGTTACCTGTAATATATCGGTTGTGCTGATTATGCCTACGAGCTTATCCTTGTGAACAACCGCGAGATGGTCGATCTTCAGCTTATTCATCTCCCTCAAAGCATTGTCTATTAGGTCGTCCGGGTTTGCGACATGTATGGGACTGCTCATTATGTCCTTGGCTTTAACCTCGTTAGGTTTCAGGTTCTTCGCAACTACCTTGTATACTAGGTCCCTTTTTGTTATTATCCCGACCGGAAAGCCCTTCTCCGTAACCACTACACTGCCTATGCCATAACGTACCATCTTGTTCGCGACTTCTTCTGCGGTTTCTTCAACATCAGCGTCAATCACGGGGCTGCTCATTATGTCCTTAACCCTTAACTCTTCTGCAAGCGACGCTGGCTTAACCATCCGTCCTCCGCATGGTAGTGATTGGCGTTAGATATTAAACTTGTTGTTACCTTTGTAGTGCGCCCTTTCCATAGGGAATTGACTGGGCTATCAATGCGGCCAAAGGACGCCTTTCTTCGTCACTTAACTCGTATCCCGATTGGCGGCATAAAGAATCGAGTATTTTTAGCGATAGGCTGCCCGCGTCCTCGTCGCCAGGCACAACTTCCACAAGGGCCTTGGACTTAGCGGCTACAGCAGATGGTGGTCCATGGAGCACTTCGTAAGCCCCGTCACTCTTGCGAAGACCAAACGCCACGGCCAGTCTTGTCTTAACGTAATTTCTCTTGCCAGTAACCATGAAGGAGCCCTTTGGAAGGTACTCTCCGGATGGTGCTGAAAAGGACACCTGTTCGGGCCTAACGTAGTAAACACTAATGGACGATAGTCCTTCGCGCCATGCTCTGCTATAGGATGCGGCAAACTGGGCAGCCTCCTCTATCGAGCGTTCGCTAGCCTTTTTGCCGCCTTTAAGTATGACAACAGGAGCGCCAGTTATTTCCGCATGAAAAACTAGATCATCGGGCTGTAGATACTTTCTAAGTAGGGTAATGTTGGAGGACGCATCCTTGCCAGCAACGGCTAGGAGCCCCTCGGATGTTTCGAACCATCTGAATTTTTCAAACCACTTCTTCCTTTCACGTACTTTATGCTTAGTTTGCTCGGAAATTGAAAGCTTTTTAGACTCGAGCTCGGCTGTTATCTTTGAAATTTCAGATTCTAGCTCGTTTATCTCATTTAATATTCTTTCCTTTGCTAACCTTAGCCTTTTCACCTCATCGAACATCTTCTCAACCTGTTTGGGAACAGGCTCGCTTAACGAAAGCTCAAATTCGACATCGTTAACGGAGATTATGGCTAAACCTTTTGTTCTATCTATGCTGATGATTTTCAGATTATCCACATTTTGGGGACTTCCTTCTTTAATTGATTGTCTGAAACTTTCCACATCATGTAGCATTATAAAAAGCCTCTCCGCAACGTTCTTGATGCGTTCAATACTTTCTTCCAATTCTTTAATCGCGCCCTTTTTCGACTCAATGTCTTCCTGAATTTCCTTTAACCTTTGCTTAAGTTCCATCGCAGCCTTCTCTTCATATTCTTTCACCAAATATGCCTCGTACTCCGCTGCAACGGCCTCGTTGAATGAATTAACCGGCTCGAAAGAGTAGCCATTCTGCTCTAGACTCTTCAGAATGAAAGGTACGGCCCTTACATCCGAATCACGCCTTGCTAGATGTGGCCTTGGTTCTTTAAACGCTGTAAGTATGTGCTTAATAGCTTCAACAATCCTGCGCCTTTCGTCCCCATCAAGCGTATCTACTGGTGCATTTTTGTCGAGACTCGCCAGCGTAACTACCTCCTCCGCGTACTTGCCACCTAGGCCCAGCTCGGAGGCCAGCCAAGATACGAGTTTCTTTTTAGAACTAGCCTTCTCTATTATTTTCTCCACGTCAACATCTTCTGTTAGCGTAAACCTGGACGGAGGTGACGTGTAGTGCTTCCCTTCTGCTATTTCTCTATCCCTCATCTTGGTGTGGAAGAGTGCGACGAGAATTTTATTCGATTCATCAACAAGCACTATGTTCCCCTTCGGTATAAGTTCTACAATCAGTTTTAAATTACCGTCCCGCTCAAAGCTTATGATGGCAATCCTTTCACTGCCCATTTGTTCCAAACACTTAAGCCGACTTCCGTTTAGGAATTTCCTGAATTTCATGGCGAGATTTGTCGGCGTCTTAGGTTTTGGATAAGTGTGGGAGGTAAAGTACAAGCATTTGCCAGCTGAGGCCCTAAGCTCATAATCGCTCTCTCTTCCCCTGAGCTTAAGGATTATGCTGCCGTCATCAAGCTGATACACATTATCCACTATACATCCGATTAGGGCGCCCGCCATCTCCCTTAATAAAACGGAAAGTTCATGAGTTGATATTTCCATAAAAATCACCGAGGTTTGAGGCGATGATCCTTGAAGATAAGCTGTACTGGTCCAAAGTGTTCTTGGGGATCTTTATAGGTTTCCTCTCGGCTCTCTTAAGGTTGCACGAACCCACATCCATGGTTGCCATAACGGTTGCCATAACGGTTTATGTGGTGTATAGCATAATATCGCCGCTCATATTTAGAGCACAAAGAGGGTATTTGAAGACCAAGAAACCATACATAACGGGTCTGACGACGTACTTCCTCGTTTGGCTAGTGAGCTGGATACTCTTCTACAACATCATTTTGAGATGACTCTTTCTGCGAAAGCTTGTGAGGGACTGGTAATTCATGGAGCATGTTGAGGAAGTCTGACCATGCCCTGTAAAAACCTGGTCTTATCGTAAAAGGTAACTTAGCCTTTTTCTCGAATTCCTCCGCCAGCTTCTTCCTTTGCTTCTTTAAGTTTTCATCCATCCAAATCTTGTACACAAACGACTCGAGGTCGTCATTTATGTATGCATAATATATGCCATAGAGCGCATCATAGTAGCCCGCATCATTTTCCTCGTTCAGGTTTTTCTTAAACTTCTCCAAGATTTTCTCGGCCTCTGAGATTTTGCCGGTGAACAGGTTTACGTAGAACGATTTTATCATCTTGTTATGTTGTGGCATAAGCATCACCTAGACTTAAGTTCATCCTCTTCCACATCCTCTAAACCATTTTCAGTTATCTTAAACACAGCCTCACCTTCAGGTAAATAGGGACTTGACACGAGCCTTGCTATCCTTATGTTCTTACCGACAGACTTGCGAAGGAAAATCCTCGTGTGACTTGTATGACCGACTATATGCCCGCCGACTGGCGAAACAGCGGCCGGTGAGAAGAACTCATCCGGCCTTGCCATAACCTGATTGGTTACTACAGCGGCCGCATTGAAGGCCCTCGCGAGCCTTATTAACTTATGAAGATGCTTGTTAAGCTTTTGCTGCCTCTCGGCTAGAGTCTGCCTACCGATGTATTCGCTTCTGAAGTGTGACGTCAATGAGTCGATTATTATTAACCTCACGTTGTTCTCTTTTATTACCTTATCGGATTTTTCAAGAAGTAGCATCTGGTGATCGCTTGTATAGGCCTCGGCATAGATTATTCTTCTCGAGACCTCATCAAAGTCAAGCCCGAAGCGCTTTGCGATGCTTTCAATTCTTTCAGTTCTGAACGTGTTCTCCGTGTCTATGTAGAGCGCCGCACCGTTCAAGCCACCCATTTCAACAGGTAGTTGTACGCATACAGCCAATTGGTGACATAGTTGTGACTTTCCGCTGCCGAACTCACCATAGAACTCGGTTATGCTTTGTGTCTCCACACCGCCTCCTATCAGAGCATCTAGTTGCTTGACACCCGTCGTTATCCTGCCGACGTTCATCCTAAGTGATGCTAGGTCCTTTGCTGTTACCCAAGATATTTCTATCGCTTGTCTAGCCGCGGCTATTATCTCTGCCGCCTTTTTCTCTCCAATACCGGCTGCAACTAGTTCTGATACTGTTGCGGTTGCCAATGCCTCTATTGTGTTGTATCCTATCTCCCTAAGCTTTTCTGCCGTAGCCTGACCCACTGATGGCAGATCCTCTATATCGACGAACGTCTTTTTCTCCTTCTCTTTTACCTTTTCTTTTTGACTCATTCCCGTATTGACGATCTTCAACGAGATATTTAAACACTAGCAAAAAACATGTGCTCTTTCGAGCGCCTCTAGGGTAAAAACGCATAGACAAAACTTAAGCATGGGCGTAGTATGTAGCTTTACATGGCATCCAAAGCAATCATCCTAGTATGCGACGGCATGGCGGATAGAAGGTGCTTGGCGCTTGGAGGGCTCACACCGCTTCAAGCGGCAAGGCCAAAGTCCTTCGACTGGATAGCGTCGAGAGGCGAGTGTGGCTTGATGGACCTGATATCGCCGGGAGTGCCGCCTGGTAGCGACACAGCCCACTTAGCAATACTTGGTTACGATCCATACAAGCATTATACGGGTAGGGGTGCCTTCGAGGCTTTGGGTGCTGGTATCGAACTCGAGCCCAACGATGTGGCCTTCAGGTGCAACTTTGCTACAGTAAACGACGAGGGTATAGTAGTTGACAGAAGGGCAGGAAGGATATCCAACGAGGATGCTGAGGCTCTGTCAGAGAGCCTGAATGATATAAGGCTCGTCAGAAACTCAGATATCAAAATAATGTTTAAGCATACGGTGGAACACAGGGGCGTGCTAGTCCTAAGGGGCGAAGGCTTGTCGAGGTTTGTTTCAGATGTCGACCCCCACAAAGTAGGTGTAAAGTTTCTATACTCCAAACCGTTAACGGATTCTCCTGCATCGAAAAAGACGGCGGATGTTTTGAACGAATTTGTTGAAACTTCAAGAAGAGTACTCGCGGAACATGAGATTAACAAGCGCAGGGTAAAATGCGGTCAACCACCAGCTAACGTTGTATTGCCAAGGGGCGCGGGAACTTTGCCGATGTTGGAGAAACTTCCGACAAAATTCGGTATTAGGGCCGCGGTTATAGCTGGAGGTGCAGTCTATAAGGGCGTGTGTAAGGCGGCAGGCTTTGAGGTTCTTGATGTTAAGGGAGCAACAGGCACAGTAGACACAGATTTGAATGCTAAGATGAGAGCGGCAGTAAGTGCGATTAAGAGTTATGACCTCGTGTTCTTACACGTTAAGGCAACGGACGTCGTTAGCCATGACAGGAACCCAGTAAAGAAGGTAGAAATAATATCAAGAATAAGCGAGGCATTTTCCACAATCATATCAGAGATAAACTTGGAAGATACATGCATAACAATAACGAGCGACCACACGACACCATCGGAGTTAGGGGAGCATACTGGTGACCCCGTCCCCGTAGCTTTGTACGCTCCAGGCGCAAGGTATGGTGGCACTGAAAGGTTCGATGAAATCTCTTGTGCGTCAGGTACGCTCGGTAGGATAAGAGGGGTCGACCTTATGCCGATCCTCATGAATTTCCTCGGAAAAGTTCCGATGTATGGTGAGTAGATTGAGCACATCAGTTCCGGTAAGGGTTCCTGTGAAGGTTTGGGTTGAAGGCGTGGGTGAGTATGAGGCCGAGCTGATAAAATTTTTAGCACCAGCAACAGTGACAGAGCTCGTAAGGCTCCTACCGATAGAAGGTATGGCTGGACTTTGGGACTATGCTGTCTACATAGAGACTCGTATAGCGAGGGGTGCTGAGAAGCCGGTGGAAGAAGTGAATTACGGTGACATAATATACTGGCCTCCAGCCGGTGCTTTGGGTTTCGTATTCAAGAAAGCTAAGCCCTACGCTCAGACAGTAAAAGTCGGGAAGCTATCCGGGGACTTAACAGCACTTGCAAATACAAGACCTGGAGCTAGGATAAGGATCCTCAAGGGTTAGGATAAGCTACTTCTTCTTTTTTGACTTGGTTTTTGCCTCCGCAGGCTCGGGTGGCTTTGCAGCCTCCGAAGCTTTCGCAGGCTCCGCTACGGCTTGTGCCGGTGCAAATATTCTTAGCCTATTATCGCCGACTATCGGTACGAGAAGACCTTTTGAAGCCAAGCTATTCAGTAAGTTCTTCGCAACCGACAACCTGATACCGTACTTCTCAGAAATGAGGTATGGTGTAGCATACTTCATGCTCCTGATGTAGTTTAAGACGTCCCTTTCTTCCGGTAAGGTTATGCTACCGGTGTATTTCTGCGGCGCTGACTCTTTCTTCTCAGAAGGCTTTTGTTGTTGCTTCATCTGCTTCTTCTCAGCTTGAGACAATGTGGGTTTTTTCGGCCCTCCCAAGGCGACTTACCCTTTTGGTAAAGGACTTAGAGGTGCTATTAAGTGTTGTTCTCGCGATTGCAGGGTATGTAATTAGCTTTAATTGGCGCAAGAATAATTTTTCTTTAAATGTTAAGTTTTGCTAAGAAGATGCCGGATAAGTGCTTAGGATGTGGCGCATGCGAAGAGATAGTAGCATGCCCTGCCGGAAAACCATTCTCAGAAGCTTTCTGCTTCGGTTGCGGTGCGTGCCAGCTAGCGTGTCCGGGAGATGCTGTTGTGATGCTTGAGAGGACAAAGACGAGGGATGTCGAGATCAAGGTAAATGGTGAGAAGTTCTGGGTGCCGGAAAGGGTTACCGTAAAAGCTGCCTTGGAATTACTCGGTTACAGGTTTTCACGTTTTCCAGAGAAGGGTAATATATTTGCTCCATGCTCCGTCGGAGGCTGCTATTCTTGTGCTGTATTGGTGAATGGTGCACTCGTGCCAAGTTGCGTCACAGGTGTCACGGAAGGTATGGAGATATCAACAGACCTTTCGGAAGATTATGTTCCAAAGAGGATAGTGCACGGATGGATGGGACATCCCGTCGGCGGCGTAGGAACTCCTTGGTGGTTGAAGGGTCATAGATACATAGAGGTTGCATGCTTTGCATGCGGATGCAACCTGAGATGTCCGCAATGCCAAAACTGGACGACGACCTACTGTGGTAAGGATAAACCCCTATCACCCTCCGAGACAGCAAGGATAACAACCTACATGAGAAACAGGTATCGAGTGGATAGGATGGCCATATCGGGAGGCGAGAGCACGCTCAATAGGAGGTGGCTCTTAAGTTACATTAAAGCGCTGAAGGAACTTAACCAAGATAGCGATGCAAGGATACATGTGGACACGAACGCGACGATACTAACGAGGGATTACATAGACGACCTTGTCGATGCAGGGATGACGGACATAGGGCCAGACCTTAAGGGACTAAAGGTTGAAACTTTCATGAAGATAACCGGAATAAAGGAGAAAGAACTCGCCGAGAAGTATCTGAGGACGTCTTGGGATGCATTCAGGTACTTGGTAGACAATTACAAAGAAAGACTATTCATAGGTATCGGTATACCGTACAACAAGATGCTTATCAGTATGGATGAAATAGTGAAGATCGGTGAGGAGATTATGAAGATAGATGACAGCGTACAAGTCTGCGTCCTCGACTACAGGCCAGAGTTTAGGAATGTCACAATCCCTAGGCCTAGCTATGCAGAGATGCTGGACGTTTGGAAGGCTTTGAAAGATGTTGGACTTAAGACTGTGATATGTCAAACACCACGCGGCCACATAGGTCCTTAATATCTCTAAGCCCTTATCCTAAGTATCCTCATGGCATTCTCCGTAGTTACCTCCTCTACCTTCTCCAATGGTACGCCCTTTATCTTACTCACCATCTCTGCGGATATCCTCACGTTGGACGGAAGATTTACGTTGCCAGGAACAGGAGAAAGGGCTGGAGCATCAGATTCCAGCAGTATGTTATCTAGCGGTACCTTGCTTACGAGCTTTTGTTTCTGGACACTCCTAACTACGGAAGGCGGTATGCTGAAGAAATAACCATTTTTGACACCAATTATAGAGTGGGATGCCGAGCCATCGAATGCATGCATTATCACATCCTTCGCACCACACTCTACTAGCACCTCTAACGCATACTTTCCAGCGCTCCTAGAATGTACTACCAACGGAAGGTCCAGCCTCAAAGACAATTCTATGAACTCTTTGAAGACCCTTCTTTGCAATTCCCTATCTGTCTTGACGCTTATATGAAAATCAAGACCAACTTCTCCTATGGCGACTATCTTTTTAGCATTTTTCTCTATCAAATCTAACACGTTTTCATATCCACCAAGCTCGTACGGCATGATCCCCAAAGATGGGAATATCATCTTGTAATCGGAGATCTCCAAGGCTTTTAAGCAATCCTCGTATCCAAGCCCAGACGTTACAACTATAGCTACTCCTGATTTCTTGGCATCGTCTATCACTTCCGCTAGGTTTGTCCTTATGCTCTCATCCGTCAGGTGGCAGTGTACGTCGACGAGCATAGTCCTTAACCGATGATTTCCCGTTAATCAAGGTTTTGAGCGAGCGTTAGGGCTAAATTTAGCCTTGAATCCCGACACAGAGGGATATTTAGTCCTCATCCTCTGGGGGTTCGTGTTATGAGCTTGCCGATTCCGATGGTTAGGAGAAAGCTTAAGGATGGTAGGATTATCGAGAGGGAAGGTAGGGGCTTTAGCTTGAAGGAGCTTAGAGAGGCAGGTATAACGATTGATCAGGCAAGAAGACTCGGACTCTACATCGACAAGAGGCGGAGGAGTTGTAGGATGGAGAACGTTGAGGCCTTAAAAACGTTGTTGAACGTTGCGAGTGATACTGTGAAAGCGAACTTCGGAAAAACTTCATGAGTATGTCAGAGCTCCTTCGCTCCCGACTCAAGCACCTTGAATAGGTCTGCCTTCGTCACAATACCCGTTATTCTACCATCCCTCTGGAGGAGAACGGCGGGATACTCTTGGAGGAGTTGCCTGACGGTGTTTAGGGAGACCCCCTCAGGTATTATTGGGAAGACCTCATCCATAATCTCATTCACAGGAATCTCCGTGGACCTCACCTTCTCGAGCTTCCTCACGATTGTTGACTCCGAGATACTCCCTACAGGTCTGCCGTTCTTTAGGACCGGTAATTGTGATATCCCATGCTTTCTCATCAGGTTTATCGCTTTGCTCAGCGGGTCCGATACCTCCACGCAAATAACATCCTTAGTGCATATATCCTTGGCTAGGAGCTTAGCATCTTTCTCAGCCCTAATCATTTCAAGAGTCTGGAGAATGCGCCTAACAGCTTCGTAGGATGGGTTAACCCGACCGCGCTCGATTTTCGAGATCAGTGATTGGCTTAGCCCCGACATCCTTGCGAGCTCCCTCTGCGTAAGGCCCAGCATTTTTCTAAGCTTCGCAATGGACTCAAGGTCCCAGAGATTCTCCAAGATCATTGCACATCATGATTCCTATTGGAATATATTATTATAAATGTTTATGAGTAACAGATTACGGGCAAAAGTGATGCGAAGACAATCAACTGAGGCAATTCATGGGCATGGATACCAGGATCGGGAGAGGGGGGTATTTAAGGTTCCCATCTACCAGACGGCCATCTACGAGTATCCCGATGCCGTCATGGGAGAGCCTCGGCGCAGTGATCGAGGCTTGGACCTCAAGTATAGCAGAGAAGAGAATTACACGGTTAGGGCTCTCGAGAAGATTCTGGCTAGGCTTGAGAAGGGTTTTGACTGCCTCGCCTTCGGAAGTGGAATGGCCGCGATAGCCGCCGCATATATCTCAAGGCTCAGCGCTGGATCGAGGCTCTTAGTCCCTTTAGAATGTTATGGGACCACCCAAGAGCTTGCTCAGAATCTCTCGAAGTTCGGCGTCGAGTGCGTTCTCGCTAGGTCGGACACTGGCGAGTTTCTTGAGAGACTTGAGGATGGCATCTCACTCGCCATAGTTGAGACGATCACGAACCCGATGATCAGGGTTGTTGATGTTAAGGAAATTGCGAAGAGGTGTAAGGAGCTGGGGATACCTCTTATCGTTGATAATACCTTCTCAACACCGATACTCTATAACCCGCTCGAGGATGCCGCTTGGATCACGATACACAGCCTAACAAAATATATCGCTGGACATAATGACGTCGTGGGCGGCGCGATAATAGTTGGGAGCGAGGAGGATGCGAAAACATTCTGGAACTGGAGGAGGAAGCTTGGATCGATCATGGCTCCATTCGATGCTTTTCTCACGATCCGCGGCGTGGCCACCCTCGAGGCAAGGTTTGAGAAGCAGTCGAGTAGTGCCATGGAGATAGCAGAGTTCCTAGAGGATCATCCGAAGATAACGGAGGTCTATTATCCTGGACTCTCGAGTAGCCCATACAAGAGCGTGGCTGATAAGCTCTTCAAACGGCGACTCTATGGCGGCGTCCTGAGCTTCAAGGTAAGGGGAGGCCAGAAGGAGACCATCGAGGTTCTCAGGGGCACTGAGCTGATCAAGCCGACACCGAGCCTAGGTGGTGTTGAGAGCCTCCTAACATACCCGATATGGACGGCCGCGAAGAACATGAGCAGGGAGCAGATGGAGGTACTCGGGATAAGCGACAACCTCCTCAGACTATCAGTCGGCCTCGAGGACGTCGAGGACCTAAAAGAGGATCTAGATAGGGCTCTCTCGAGAGTATAGCCTTTCGTGAAGTTATACGTCCATGAGATCCTGGGTATTAATTCCGCTCCCCTCTAGGTCTGAAGTTAAAGCCTAATCTAGAGTATACTCAAGTGGGCGAGGATGGAAGTCATCTTAAAACACCATCTAAGGGAGGACGTTGCGGCGGAGATTTCGAAATTCTGCTCCGGTAGATGGGTTGCTCTGGAGTGCCGATCGGGTGGCGGTGTCCGAGCTTTTTACAGGTATTGGCCTGATGGTGGACCACTTACGATCAGGGAGCCGGCCGACATTAAGAGGCTGATCAACAGGTTTGGTAATAGGATACCGAGAACTATCTATGGCTCCGCGAACATCTACCGGAGGCTTGAGCGGAGAGAGGACGTCTCAGATACCAACAACATTCTCATGAACACACCAAGCTGGGATGTTGACGGATCATTGGAGGAGGTCGAGCTGATTAAGGAGACCGCAGAGATCCTTGTCGAGGCTCTTAGGAGCGAGGGCGTCGAAAGGTCTATATACCTAATTTGGTCTGGTCGCGGAATACATGTCCACCTGAATGAGAAGGCGATAGGTGGGGAGATATGGGGGAGAGGTCCCCTTAGGGTCTCATTCGCTATAGCCGAGTATATTCTTGGACGTGTGAAGGGTGACCTCGAGGCTGTATGCAAGAGGTCGAGATCTCCTGATAGGAGACTTAAGATCGAGAACCTCATGGACATTCAGAGGGTCTTCACGGCACCTCTAAGCATTCACCGCGAGCTTGACCTCGTCGCCGTTGCGATTAAGCCGGACGATCTTGAAAGATTCGAGATAGATTGGGCCAAGGTTGATGGTTTTAGACACTGGAGCGGATGGAATGAGTATGAGCCGAGCGAGGCGGATGAACTCGCGTTAAGAGCTCTTGGGGAGATTAAGGACAGTTTGAGGACGACGATAGGCGGGGAGGAAAAGGAAGAGAACATTGAGGATGCTCAGCAAGCCGTTCGAGTTGGCCAAGTCGGCAGGTTCCAAGTCATGGGTCTACTCCAAGCCGCAAGATACTACACATTGAAGGGCGACCTCGAGCTTGCAAAGTCCTTCGGCCTCAATAGGGCAATATTCTATGCTTGGGCAAAGAAGCGGGGCGTGAGTGTGAGGAGGGTTGAGAGGGGCTTGAGACCCGGCCAGCCAGCCGAGAGGGAGGAGATCGAGGAGAGGATTGGGGATGAGGTTGCCTACAGGTCTTCGCGCGGATACTTCACGATAGGCGGACAGATTCAGAGACCTATGGACTTCGACCGGATGATAGCCGCGAGGTTTGGGCAGAACTTCGAGAAATTCTGGAACGCGGCCATAGAGTATGTCAAGAGCTTTCCGGAGAACATTCTCAAGAGTCAGCGGGAATTCTATGAGAAGGTCTATTTGCCGGTGAGGGATCGGCCTGAGAGGATTCTCGAGCAGAGAGGGTGCGACTAAGAAGCCTTCAGATAGGATAATAAAAAATAAAGGAGTTAGGTTGTTGCGACTCTCTTCCGTCTAGTTACCATCAATGTGGTGACGGCGGCCACCACGATTACTGCTGCCACGATTATCCCTATCGTTACCCACTCGAGTGTCGGTACTTGTGTGGGAGGTGCGGAGGGTGGCGCGAACTCGATCTGCAAAGCCGGCAGGTTACCGAACTTCACGCTCGTTACTTCCCTTCCTTCGAGCAAAGTTCTAATGCCTGGTTCAGCAACCACATTCACATTCATCTCGTTAAGCTTCTGAACAGCCTCATCTCCCCATATGCGCCTAGAAACCTTAGTTGCGAGATCATATATCGCAACGATCGTTTCCTTGACATCCGCCCCCTTCTTGATCAGCTTTGGGCTGGTGAACTCAACCGTCATCTTTTCTGTTGAAGGATCAATGCCCAAGTGGAACTTAGCGTCCGACGGAAGTATCTCAAACTTCGAAAGTTCTTCAATTACTCTGTCGATCGTTTCCGTAGATACTGGGGGTAACGACGGAGTCTCAGTTGGGACAGCCGGTACGCTTGCTCTGCTTAGGACAGGTAGCAGTCCCTTTATGTTATTGGCATAGTCGACCCAGTACTGGTTTATGTTAGCTTTAACATCGAGTTTCATCCACATCGTGAGGCTTGCGTTCTTCAGTGTAAACCTCATTTCATAGGTCGATGGAACGTTAAGCTTTTTCATCAGTGTGACGTTCAGGGCTTCAGGTGAGATTTTCAGGCTTTCCATAAATTGTGTGTAGAGCATCGTCACGTCGAATCCAACCTCTACAGCATTTTCTCGAACCAAACGGATATCGAGCTTGTTAATCTCGATGCCACGGATCCCTTGCTCCTCAAGCGCCTTCTGAATATTCTCTTTCTTCACCATCAATAGGAGCAACATTAAGCTCTGCATTTTGCCTGATGCTTCTACTGTGGCCGTCCCACTTATTTGGGTGCTCATCGTATCATAGTTGTAACTTACAGCCATGTCGCTCAGCTTGACGTTTAAGCTACCATATTCTTCATGCGTTAACTGCAAGGACATCCTTAGCGTTGACGTGCCAGCCGCAGGGCCCTTAGGCGATGTCGAAGCAATTGCATATAGTTCTATGCTCATGGGCATCGGCTGGGGCGTTATTTGCTCAGCGGTTACGCTCAACTCTCCATCGAACGAATCCTTCTTGACAGAAAGCTTAGTATCCGCAGTAATTGGTATGGTTACGTTAAGCGCGGGAAACGTGGATTTACCAGAAAGGGATACGCCATCCGTGTATACGTGTACCGTGAGCCCGGATACGACGTCCTGCGCGAAAGCCGATGGGGCTAGGAACATTGCAATAAAGACAGCCAGCATTAGGGTGCAAGAAATCCCGAGCCTTCGAACTTCCATTTTTTTTGTCATAAAAACATGTTCCCAACTTGTAGATAAGGTAATCGCATGGTATAAGCCTTAATTTGGACCATGCCCGAACGAGAATTTAGTCCCGGATGAGCAAGGAAGTCGTAAATCGGAAAAAGCGCAGGAAGGCAAAATATCCGGAAATTCTCCCGCCTAGATTATCTGAGAGTTCGGTGGGTATCCGTCCATGGGACCCTAAGAACTTCTACCACAAGTTTAAATCTTTGCAAACCCGTCAAACAATCACGAGGAAGGTGTTCTGGGATTAGGGTGGGCCCGTGGCCTAGAATGGATAGGGCGGCGGCCTCCTAAGCCGTAGGTCGTGGGTTCGAATCCCACCGGGCCCGCACCTAATTGAGGCAGAGCCCTCCTACTATTATGAGTGGGATGGTTAAGAGGGTAGCAGTTAATTTACATCTTTGAAGATAAGCATCTTCAGAGGTGGCTTACCTTGCTAAAGGTAGCTATCACAAGCGAGGTTGTGGTTGAGTTTGTTGGATTATGCTAAGAAGACCTGATGGGCTTTTAAGATGCCTTAGAAGGTTTTGTTAGCAAGCTCGAGATGAATGGTAAGTCTATACTAATTAACTCTGAAATCACAAACTCATTGATCGGCTCATTTCCTACTTGGATTCATGAGTTTTCCAGTAATACTTTTTTTATACTACGTAATACTTAAAAAGGAGAGGATTCGGGGGCGTTTATGTGGGTGGCGCGTAATGCGTTTGCACAAATTTGTTATGGTGGGTTATCAGTGTAGAGCCTGTCTTCTTGATGCTGTAAAAAGGGTTAATGAGGTCTTAGGAAATATTCTCGACTTCAAATTCTATAACACGTACGATGTTGATGGCGGTCTTGTTGATGTTCATAGATTTGTTGAAGACTTGAGGAGTTCAGAAGTGGTTTTGCTGGACGTGAGGGGCGGCGATAATATCAGTAAAGTCATCTGCGAAGAGCTTAGTAGTCTGAAAAATACTGTCGTCGTCTTCGTAGGTGGTTCTCCGGAGATAATTAATCTCACAAGGCTTGGTAGTTTCTCCTTTAAGAGTTTCGCGAGTCTAAGGGAAAAACCGCTCTTCGGAAAACTCTTCAAAAGAGGTAAGATGGATTATGGGGCCATCTTAAGAATGCGTCAGCTGTTTGAAAAGTTTGGTAGCAGAGTTCCAGTTGGGATGCTTAAGGACGCTAAAAATTATTCTCTATTACTGAAGTATTATGACGTACCGAGCGTGGAAAACTATTATGCCATGTTTCTCCTTTTGCTGAAAGAATATTGTAAAGTCAAGGTAGAGGTTGATATACCAGAGCCTGCTGTTCTACCGAGCATCGGAATTAAGAACTTTAAAACCGACGAAAACTTCACCAATGTCACACAATATCTACAAAACTATGCTTTCAGGGACCGACCGAAGATAGGCATATTGTTCTACGGAGGCTACCACTACGACCAATCCTATCCAGCAGCCAAACTGCTAGCGGAGAAGATCGAAGAATGCGGGTTAGGCGTGATACCTGTATTCTGCTCCGACTTAAGGTATTATCTAGCAATCGAAAGATGCTTCTTTCTCGATGGAAAACCTATCATCGAAGCTTTGATCGACCTGCTCTGGTTCAGACTCGCTGGTGGACCTATCGGAGGAGATCACAGTATTACGAAAACCGCTCTCTCAAAGCTTGATGTACCGCTTCTACACGGAGTCCACCTATCATCGAAGACCGTTGATGAATGGCTTAACTCAAAGCACGGCATACCGCCTGTAGAAATGGTTACAACCGTTATACTCCCTGAACTCGATGGTAGGAGCGAGCCGATAGTCACACATGCAGTTAAGAAAAAAAGCGTAGACGGAGTCAAGATCGAAGAATATGTTGCCATAGAGAATCGTGTTGAGAAGCTGGCTCGGAGGGCTGTCAAATGGGTTAACTTGAGGATGAAGAGTAATTCGGAGAAGAAGGTCGCGATAATCCTCTATAACTACCCACCTGGTGAAGAGAATATCGGTAAGGCCGCTTATCTGAACGTCTTCGAAAGTCTATCAAGGCTGCTTAAAGCTTTAAAGGATAAAGGGTACGTTGTTACAAACACACCATCAGGTAAAGAGATTAGAGATCTTTTAATCTCCAAAGGTGTTGTGAACTCTGGGAAGTGGGTTCAAACATACTCAAAATTAGAGGAGATGATTAAGGTTCCCCTAGAAAGATATGTAGCATGGTTTGAACATTTACCAGAGAAATCGAGGAGGAGGATTCTAGAGGAGTGGGGACCACCACCAGGCAGAATAAACACTTACGGCAACTCGCTGCTAATCCCGGGTCTAATTTTTGGGAACGTCTTTGTTGGGCTTCAGCCGCCACGCGGAGTACACGAGGATCCATCGAAGATCTACCACGATAAAGATCTGCCGCCGCATCACCAATACGTAGCCTTCTACAAGTGGATCTTAGAGGAGTTTGGGGCAGACGCAATAATACATCTTGGGACGCACGGGACGTTAGAATTTCTACCCGGAAAGGAGGCTGGTTTATCGGCTGAATGCTTTCCAGACATTCTTATAGCGGACGCTCCAAACATTTATGTGTACCACGTTGTCAACTCTTCTGAGTCTTCAATAGCGAAGAGGAGAAGCTACGCGGTTATAGTGAACCATGCAAGCCCCACGTTGGTGGTCAGCGATCTACACGGCGAGTTCCAGGAGATCGAGAGACTGCTCACTGAATACTTTGACGCTAAGCTCTATGGTCGAGAAGAAGTTGATAAACTCGCCGAAAAGATACTTAACAAAGCTAAGAAGTATGGGCTGGGATCGACTGTAGAGGAGATTTATGACAAAATAGAGGAGTACAAGCGCTCAATAATACCTAAGGGTTTACACGTGCTTGGGGACAAGCCATCACTTGACGATTCGGTGCAATATCTAACTTTCCTAGCCCGCTATGATAGGGGTGAAGTACCCAGCCTCCACCGTCTCATCATTGAATCTGAAGGTCTTAGCTATGATAAGGTGTTGGAGAAACCGCACTTAATGACTCAAAATGGGAGAACATATGCTGAAATATTGAATAAAGCGGAAGAGAGTGTAAGAGAAATCATAAGGGAATATATCGTGAAGGGTGTATTACCACACCTTAAGGCTCCTGAAAGCAAGGTTCTAAAAGCGCTAGATTTTCTCAAAAATGTTTATGAGAGGGTAATGTTGTCAGATGAAATAGGTTCGGTTCTTAGGGTACTTGACGGAAGGTTCATTGAACCAGGTCCGGGGGGAGATTTTGTAAGAAGCCCTGAGGTTTATCCGACTGGGAGGAACACATACCAGCTCGACCCCACGAACCTGCCTACTGAGACGGCAGCGGAGCGGGGTAAGAGGATAGCTGATGAGTACCTAGCGACCTTCTACGCTAAGCACGGGAGGTACCCGAAGACAGTTAGTATGGTGTTGTGGGCGTTTGAGACTATGAAGACTGGTGGTGAAACTCTAGCCGCAGTCTTCCACCTTCTAGGTGTAAAACCAGTTTGGAAAAGCATCTATGTTAGGGAGCTGGAAGTAATCCCGCTTTCGGAGCTTAAAAGGCCGAGAATAGACGTCATCGTCACGATATGTGGTATCTTCCGTGACACCTTCTATAACCTCGTGGAACTCCTAGACAAGGCTTTCAGGACTGTAGCGGAGCTTGATGAGCCTGAAGATATGAACTTTGTGAAGGCCAATGTTAGGAAGACGTCCAGCAACTACGGTGAATCTGCGATGTTCAGAGTCTTTGGCCCACCTGAAGGCCACTATGCTACAAGCCTCACAGCGCTTATAGAGTCGTCACAGTGGAGGGGTGAGGCGGAGCTTGTAAATGCATACTTGGAAAGCATGAAGTTCGCATATGGGGAGAAAGTAAGATGCGCAGAGTCTAGGGACTTCATAAACTCCCTACTTTCTAACGTCGAGTTAGTCGCCCAAATCAGGGATACGATAGATTATGAGCTGACAGATTTGGACCACTACTACGAGTTTCTCGGAGGGCTTACCAAGGCTGTTGAGAGCAAAAGTGGTCGGCGCCCGATGGTCTTGGTGGCTGACACGACTAAAGAGTTCGTTAAGGTGGAGGATGCGAGAGAGGCGGTTAAGAGAGGCGTTATTACAAGGACCGTTAATCCGAAATGGCTTGACGCTATGATTGAGCAAGGTTACAACGGTGTAACAAAGATCGCGGATAGAGTCGAGTATATGATTGGGTTGGCGGCTACACTCGGAGGTGTTGAAAACTGGATGTGGGATAGCGTTGCCGAGAACGTTGTATTCAACACTGAAAGAGCAGAGAGGATGAAGAGTGTTAATATGTGGGCTTTCCGCAAAATAATTAGGAGACTTCTTGAAGCCTCAAAACGTGGGTATTGGGCGGCCGATAAACAAACTATCGAAAAGCTTGAAGAGGCATATCTAAAGACGGAAGAGGTGCTTGAAGAAGAAACCGGTGGTTAACCTTGCCCCACCATATAGGGTTCGTGTTTCCGTTCAGCGCCATCGTTGGCCAAGAAAAGATGAAGAAAGCCCTCATTCTAAATGCCGTGAACCCCCGTATAGGTGGTGTGTTGATAAGGGGGCAGAAAGGTACAGGAAAGTCCACAGCGGTTAGAGCACTGGCAGAGCTTCTCCCAGAAATAAAGGTTGTAGCGGACTGCCCATTCAACTGTGATCCCGACGACCCAAGGGAAATGTGCGACTCCTGCTATAGCAGATATACAAGAGGGGAGCAGCTACCTTGGATCAAGCGCAAAGTTAGAATAGTGAACCTTCCGCTGAACGCAACAGTCGATAGGGTTGCGGGGACACTCAACATTGAGAAAGCCTTGAAGGAGGGTTTGAAAGCCCTTGATCCAGGGTTACTTGCTGAGGCAAACCGCGGCATCCTCTATGTAGATGAAATTAATTTGCTCGATGATTATGTGGCTGATATACTGCTTGATGCTGCTGCGAGTGGCGTAAACATTGTTGAGAGGGAGAATATTTCTGTTGTGCATCCGAGTCGCTTCATACTCATCGGCACCATGAACCCAGAAGAAGGCGAACTTAGACCACAACTACTAGACAGGTTTGGGCTTCAAGTAGAAGTTGAACCTATAAGTGACCCAGAGTTACAGATCGAGATTGTGAAAAGAGTTGAAGAATTTGAAGAAAACCCTGTGCGCTTCATGGAGAAGTATGAGGAAAAACAGAGAGAGTTAAAGCTTAAGATTGAAAAAGCACGTGAACTTCTCCCTAAAGTCAAGATATCAGATGAATTGCTCTTTAAAATAGCCGATGTGTGCTCTAAACTTTCAGTGAGCAATAGAGCCCCAATAGTGATAACACGAACAGCTAAAACCATTGCTGCGTTTTCGGATAGAGTCGATGTAAATAGAGAGGACGTTCTGGAGGCTATGGAGCTTGCACTACCACACCGTATGAGGAAAAAACCCTTCGAACAACCTTATATTTCGCGCGAAAAACTCGAAGAAATAATTTCAAAGAATAGTTATGGTGGTGAGCGGGAAAAGGAGCAGAAAGAGCAGGAAAAGCGAGAACCCCCAGTTAAAGGAAAAATTTTTGATGCCGCCCCTCCGCTTTCTGTAAACCTAGAAATAGAAAAAGAGAAGAGTGTAGGTGCAGGGAAAAGTGGTAGAACAACCAAATCCATCGGGGTTAATAGGGGCTCTTATGTTTACAGCACGATACCCAAAGATGAACCACGCGACATAGCGATCGACGCGACAATAAGGGCAGCAGCTTCACGCTCAGCTTCGCAGGGGACACCGTTAAAAATTAGTGACGAAGATATTCGGGAAAAGGTTAGAAGAGCTAAAGCCTCATCACTTATAACCTTAGTTGTTGACGCAAGCGGTTCTATGGCAGCTCAAAGAAGAATGGAAGCAGCAAAAGGAGCTGTTCTTGGGTTACTTTCCGATGCTTACAGGCGTAGAGACAAAATAGCGTTCATAGCGTTCCGAGGAGAATCCTCTGAAATATTACTCCCGCCAACAAACAACATAGACTTGGCAGAGAAAGCCTTGAGGGAGCTTCCAACAGGAGGGAAAACCCCACTGCCTCACGCCCTACTCACAGCCCTAAACCTAGTTAAATCAGAGAAAGAAAGAAGCCCTAACGCTATCAACCCGTTCATCGTCTTAATTACAGACGGTAAAGCAAACGTTTCACTAAGTGGGAGAATTCGGGAGGAAATAATAGAGATATGTAGAAAGATAAGAGAAAACAACATACAACTAACCCTCATAGACGTTTCTGAAGACCCCTTCGCCCCAAACCACATAAATGACATAGTAGAAGCTGCCAACGCCAAACACATAAAAATAGAAAATCTAACAAGTAACGAACTTCAAGACATGATAACGCAACTCACTCATTTTGAAAATACTTAGAGTAGTTCCGCTCTAACATCTATTGTGAAGGTGAGGTTTAAATTAGGAAAATAAGGAAAGCAAACTAAAGATCCCAAACTTCCCTACCATAAGGAAGGACTCGCACTTGGTTGAGTTCGAATCCCACCGGGCCCGCATTTGCTAAAAGGCGCTGAAGGACTGGAGGAAAAATTTTTCCCGCGATGCTGAAATATATACTCTTCATACTAAATCGATTTGGCTAGAACAATTTTTCCAAAATTTATAGCAAAGGGGCTTTAAGTTTCGCGTTGCATGTATGCGCAATCCTTTTCTAAGCGTTGCTACGTAATTTTGCTATGAAGCCCAGCATGGGGAGAAAAGCGATAAGTAAAATAGCAATCGCCATGGTAGCTGTGCTTGCTGTGGTTGTGGTTTCCATAGCATTCTATCTCTTCTCAGGGACTGAAAGCGGCGGACAGGGCCCAAAGCCTGGTACTACGCCAGGCACAGTTTACGTCTCCAACGTTGAGATAGAGAGGTACCTGTATGAGGACGAGGGGCTTTACATGAGGCTGAAGATAAGCGGGGAAGCCGACCTGAGGGGGCCTGTGAGCATCAACGGTGTTTACGGCTTGTGGTTCGGCCGCATAACTGTGATGCTTCCAGACGGAAGTCAGGGGCAACTTTTACAACCTGAAGATCATACAGAATTCTTCACGTAGTTTCTCCAAATACCTGGAACGATAACCGTCGATGTTTTGTTACCATGGGAGTGGTATGAGAGACATCCATTGGAGGGTGCGTACAACGTTACTGTCTGGCTGATTGGTCCGCATGAGAGCCGCATAGTGCTTTTCAAAAAGATTTTCGACCTCAAAATGGCGCTTCACGCATCGGTCTCCCCGACCGCTTGGAAATCTTGGGAAGAGAATTTGGCGATAACAGTGACGAATAAAGGCAACGTGCCGTTGATCTTGCAGGGCGTCGGAATGGAAACTTCGGGAACTGTAATTGGATGGATTTACGTTCCCTCACTCGAACAAAGGATTCTAGTCGTAATGCCTGGCGAAACAAAGACCTATGTTGGAACGCCGACAATTGTTGGAGACTTCAAGGAAATCCTAAGCGGAAAAACACTTCAGGTGGACTTCGTCTTAGATATTGCCGGTGCGCCTCGACGGTTTGCAGTAACCACAAAAGTGAGCTTCCCATAAACCCGATCCATAACCCATCATGATAAGCTACTGGCTTGTGACTGGCATCGTTACAGTATGACGCTTACCAAAAATAAAAAAAGGAGTTTAACGTTTCAGCGTGGGGTGAGAGGCTTTTCCACATGCGCAGTGGTTCTTAAAGTAACAATCTTCGGCATGTAGTAGGATATTGCGAGTATCGCTCCCCATGTAACTAATGTTGCGACGGACATCATCGTGCCTACTGTGAGCATTTCGTGGAGCATCACGGGTATGTCAACAGGGTTTGCCATGGCGGTCAAGAACGGTGGCCATGGAACGACCTCGCCATGCCAGACATGTTCAATCGCTAGCAGTATCACTCCTCCCCAGAGCAACGCGTTGAGAATCCAAAGTTTAATTTTTCCAGCCAAGTTTCGAGCAGTCTTTTGGAGAATTGACGTTACGATCGCCAGCGCCATCGGAACGAGGAAGCACGCCATCTCCACACACTCCGTAATACTAATTTTAAGAACAGTAACACCTATATAAACGTAACATTACGGGGATAGATATGTGGCTTGTAGTGTTGGCTATGGCTGCTGCTCTCTCGACGGCGGTGTGGTATTCTAAGGCTGAAAATGATGTCTACATGCTTAAGCTGTTGAGCCTAATACTTTGGGGAGCGACCATAATGGTCTTCGTCGATCACGTCATGGGCTACCTTATGGAAGGTGGAGAGTTCCTTGAGATGTCCGTCGAGGCTACGGTCCTTGGCTTCGTTCTTTTGGTATCCGCGCTGGTGTTCTGGGAAATAGTGCTGCTTATCAAAGATCCCAAACGCGTGCTCCACAAAAGCAAAACCTAAAATCCCTTTTTAATATTTTCACTTGAGACAAGGGTTGAAATACTTAAGGACAAGTTCGTTTTAATGAATAGGCGGCCGCGGTTGGCCGCGGTGACCACCATAGTGTGGACGCAAAGGTAGCGGTTAGCCTTCCGGCCTGTGGAGCCGGCTGCCTGGGTTCGAATCCCAGCCGCGGCCCTCTTTTGAGTATGATCACCAAAAGCTTCTTTCATTATGTGAGCAAAGAATTGTTTGCGCTACGCCTAAAATTTCCATCTTTAAAATTTAATCCTTAAATATTGATATGAATGCGCAGTCACATGACTGGCGATGCATATGAAAGGTCTGGTGTTATGTGTATGTCAGGGTACGTGCCCATCGTTTCAAAAGATGAATATATTCGAAGTTGTGAACCATTTTAGAAGAAATAAGAAGGTTGACTTCGCTGTCATTCACCCACAACTCTGCGCAACGGATGGGGACAGTTTCTGGCGTGTCTTGCTCGGCAAACATGATAACATAGAAAAAATAGTTGTGGCAGGTTGCGACCCGGTGATGCAGAAGAAGATGTTCGGATGGGTGTTCAAGGAGTTGAACTTTGATGAGTCCAAATTTGTGGGGGTTGAAATAAGAAATATGACAACTGAAGAGACGATCGAAGCTATCAATAAGGCGTTAGGTCAGTAGGTGGTTAAAACTATGGCCAAGAATTGGTACCCGATAATAGACTATAGCAAGTGTACCGGATGCCTGACATGCTATAACTTCTGCCCTCACGAAGTCTATGACATAGGATCCGACGGAAAACCCATAGTGGTGAATCCAGAAAACTGCGTCGAAATGTGTAGAGGTTGCCAAAAGATCTGTCCATCTTCAGCAATAATCTACAACGGAGAACAACGTGTAGGCACATCTCGGTAAAGTGTTATTAACTTATTGCATGATCGCCTTACAAGTGAGTTAACACTTGAAAAAGACCATTAAGATATCAGAAATAGTCGAGGAATTGTGGAGATATGGTAAATGCAAGATTAAAGAAATGCCGTTGGATCTCAATAAAACCATTAAAGTGCCTCCTGAAGACGTTTCAGAGATAATTAAAGTCCTAAAAGACTTAGGAGACTCCAGCAAACTAAGAATACTGCTTCTACTTAGAAACGGCCCCCTACCAGTCTGTATCATATCCTATGTGCTAAAATTAGATCAGACGTTGGTATCGCATCATTTGAATAAGTTAACAAGAGCCGAACTGGTCGAATCCACGAGAAGGGGCAAGTTCAAACTATATAACTTGACGGATAGGTCGCGAAGATTGCTCGACATGCTGCTCAGTTTAACACATCACCACCGGAAGCCGGAGACAGAAGATGCGTCTACCTTCGATCAAACGGTCGGTATTTAAGCACTAATGATCCTTTTAAACATGTCCATGCAAAATATATAAACAGGCAATAATTACAATAGTGTGCGGAACTCCACGGTTCGACGGCGGTACCGCCCTTGAACAAGAAGGGGCGTGAAAGCCCATCAGATGTAAGGGCGGCCTCCTAACCGTGGGACAAGATGAGGACCTGAGCATTAGGACGCTTGGGTCTAACCATGGGCTTTCAGCCCCCAAAAATTCCTAGGATTGCGGCGTACCTCTCCAGGCTTGACTCCGGTTGATCCTGCCGGACCCCACTGCTATCGGGGTGGGACTAAGCCATGCAAGTCTATGGCCGCAGCTTCTGCGGCCATGGCGCACGGCTCAGCAACACGTGGCCAACCTACCCCAAGGAGGGGGATAACCCCGGGAAACTGGGGCATAAACCCCCATAGGTGATGGGCTCTGGAAGGACCCATCGCCGAAAGTGTGCCAAGAGGATGCTCTTGGCACAGCCTTGGGATGGGGCTGCGGCCGATCAGGTAGTTGGTGGGGTAACGGCCCACCAAGCCTATAACCGGTACGGGCCCTGAGAGGGGGAGCCCGGAGATGGACTCTGAGACAAGAGTCCAGGCCCTACGGGGCGCAGCAGGCGCGAAACCTTCGCAATGCGCGCAAGCGCGACGAGGCCACCCCGAGTGCCACCCTCGTGGTGGCTTTTGCCCAGTGTGAACAGCTGGGCGAATAAGCGGGGGGCAAGACGGGTGTCAGCCGCCGCGGTAATACCCGCTCCGCGAGTGGTGGGGACTTTTACTGGGCTTAAAGCGTCCGTAGCCGGCCCAGCGTGTTCTCTGTTAAATCCGGCGGCCTAACCGCCGGGCTGCGGAGAATACTGCTGGGCTTGGGGGTGGGAGAGGCCGACGGTACTCCCGGGGTAGGGGTAAAATCCACTGATCCCGGGAGGACCACCAGTGGCGAAGGCGGTCGGCCAGAACACGCCCGACGGTGAGGGACGAAAGCTGGGGGAGCGATCGGGATTAGATACCCCGGTAGTCCCAGCCGTAAACGATGCGGGCTAGGTGTCACGCCAGCTACGGGCTGGCGTGGTGCCGAAGGGAAACCATTAAGCCCGCCGCCTGGGGAGTACGGCCGCAAGGCTGAAACTTAAAGGAATTGGCGGGGGAGCACCACAAGGGGTGGACGTTGCGGCTTAATTGGAGTCAACGCCGGAAAGAGCCGCGCGTGCGGTTACAAGGCTCCCGGAGACCTTACCGGGGGCGACAGCAGGATGAAGGCCAGGTTGAAGGCCTTGCCGGACGAGCTGAGAGGAGGTGCATGGCCGTCGCCAGTGCGTGCCGTGAGGTGTCCTGTTAATTCAGGCAACGGACGAGACCCGCGCCCTCAGTTGCCATCGGGCCGAAAGGCGCCGGGCACTCTGAGGGGACTGCCCCCGAAAGGGGGAGGAAGGAGCGGGCCACGGCAGGTCAGTATGCCCCGAATCCCCCGGGCCGCACGCGACGTTCAATGGTGGGGACAATGGGTTGCGACCCCGAAAGGGGGAGCCAATCCCTAAACCCCACCTCAGTTGGGATCGAGGGTTGCAACTCGCCCTCGTGAACGCGGAATCCCTAGTAACCGCCCGTTACCATCGGGCGGTGAATACGTCCCCGCTCCTTGCACACACTGCCCGTCGCTGCATCCGAGCTGGGTCTGAGCGAGGCCCAGTCTTGTTGGCTGGGTCGAGCTCAGACTTGGCGAGGAGGCAGAAGTCGTAACAAGGTGGCCGTACGGGAACGTGCGGCCGGATCACCTCCTACCGTTTAACGTGCTTCCCTGCCTGGAGAACGCCTCCTAGGAAGTGGAAAGGGCTGAAAGCCCATGGCCCTCACTTTACTAATTAATGATCGTTTTTAGCATAACTTCTGATATGTAGGAGTTTCTGACGATAATCAAGACATGCGACGTTTAGGTTTGTAGGATTTAATTAACAACAGGTTTCATAAAATTTTCTGAGCTTTAATGAAAGTTGTTTCAACAAGTCACGCACAAGTCTGTCACAACTTTCCCTACCGAGGAGCAGAATATTCCAATCCTTGAACATCCTCGAAATTTTAACCTCGAATTTTGGCTTTGAATGATGAGTCACTTTAACAAATCCTAATTCATGCAAAGGACATTTCGGTGACGGGCATACTATCTTGTATTCTCCTTCTCCGATTCTTTCTATGACGAGCGATGAGACATCAACATATGTGCCGCAAATGCAGGATAGGCTCTTTCCCGTCACCATCTTGATAAAGTAATAAAAGGATGGAATATAAAAGCATGATTTCGACCAAGATGCAAGTAATCTTTATTATACTTCATGACCCTAATCAAGCTGATTGTGAGTTGTCTACGGCAAGCGTGCTACCTTGGATTGAGAAGTATAGGCCAACGACGCTCGACGAGATAGTAAACCAGCATGAGGTAATTTCCAGCCTAAAAAATATTCTTAAGACAAAAGCAGTTCCGCACATGCTGTTCACGGGGCCGCCTGGTACTGGAAAAACTGCGACAGCTCACGCTTTTGCAAGAGATCTATATGGCGATGGTTACATAAAAGACGGTCTGTTTGTGGAGATCAACGCATCCGACGAGCGTGGCATAGCAACGATCCGTGAAAAGGTAAAGATGTACGCGAGGTCTATTCCATTTGGCAATGTGGGCTTCAGGATACTCCTGTTGGATGAGAGTGATCAGCTTACGGATGATGCTCAGCATGCCTTCAGGCGCGTAATGGAGCAATTTTCTTCGACGTGTAGGTTCATACTTGTAGCCAACTATAGCAACAGAATAATTGAACCCATACAGTCAAGATGTGCGATCTTCAGGTTCAAACCCCTCACGAAAACGGATGTGGCATCGCATCTGAAGAAGATAGCAAAGGCTGAAGGTTTAGAGATAGATGATGAAGCTATTGATGCAATATACGATTTCGCACAAGGAGATATGAGGAAATGCATAAACATCCTACAGGCTGCCTCGACGCTTGGAAAGAAGGTGGACGAAAAAGCTGTTTACACAGTCATAGGGTATGTAAGCAGGGGCGACGTCAGAAGGATACTAGAGTACGCGATGTCCGGAAAGTTCGTGGAGGCAAGGGATGCTCTCAGGGCCATTCTATATTTACAAGGAATATCTGGTAGGGACCTCGTATCGGCAATATATAGAGAGATTTTTGCTCTCAACATCCCAGAGGAATTGAAGGTTGAGTTACTCGACAACTTGGGCGAAGTTGACTACAGGATAGCAGAGGGTGCGTCGGAAGAAGTGCAGATCATGAGTTTTCTCGCAAAACTTGCAGCTAGGAGCCGTAGATGACCTTTGACGGTACCTTGGGTAGAGAAGTATAGACCGAAAAGGGTCTCGGAAGTAATCGGCAACAAAGAGGCAATAGAGGCATTCCTTAATTGGATGGCATCTTGGGAGAAGGGGAGACCGTCTAAGAAGGCGGCATTCTTGTACGGGCCTGCTGGTGTGGGTAAGACTTCGCTAGTTATAGCGTACGCTACAGAAAAAGGATACGACTTGGTTGAGGTAAACGCTAGCGATTGGAGGACTGCCGAGAAAGTTAAGGCGATTGTAGGTTCTGCATGCGAGTTCGCCACACTGGACGGTATGAGGAAGAGAATAGTGTTGGTTGACGAGGTAGATGGTATAGCGGGCCAGGAAGATGCCGGAGGGATACCGGCCATAAGGGATGCGATAGAAAAAACTAAGGTGCCTATAGTGCTCATTGCAAACGACCCGTGGAGTCCAAGGTTGGCAACGATAAGGGAAATGTGTGAAATGATAGAATTTAAGCATGTGCCCAAGAATCTCATAATTTCCCATCTGAGAAAGATATGCGCGCTAGAAGGGCTGGAATGTAGTGATGATGTGCTGAAAGCAATAGCTGAAAGGTCAAATGGTGATGTGAGGTCTGCGATAAATGACCTTCAAGCTTTGGCGATGGCAGGGCCAAAAATAGACGGTTCAACTTTGGCCGCTTTGGGTTACAGAGATAGAGTCAAGGAGATATTCTCAGCGCTAGTTCAAGTATTCCATGCGAAAAGTATCAAAGATGCATGGGCATCAACGGAAAACATCGACGTGGATATAGATACCTTTTTCAACTGGGTCTTGGATAATGCTCCACAACAGCTGACGGATCCTGAGGACCTTGAGCGTGCTATGGACTTTCTCGCAAAGGCCGACCTCTATTTTGCAAGGATAAAGAGGATGCAAAGATGGAATCTGCTTAGGTATGCAGTGCCTCTCATGACCGGCGGTATTGCACTCTCCAAGAAGAAAACACCGAAGAGCTTCGTTAAATTCTCATTCCCACAAAAGATTAGGATGCTTCAAGCTACGAAGCATGAGAGGGATCTAAGGAATGGTTTAGCTAGTAAGATAGCGTCAAAATGCCATATGTCATCATATAAGGCGAATATTGAGATGCTTCCCTTCTTGAGCTTCATAATCAAGAACGATGGTAATATTGCGAATGGGCTTGCAAGATTTTTCGAGTTATCGGAATCTGAGCTCTCATATTTATCAGGGAAGCCGGAAGAAGTTAAGGAATTAAAGGTTGAAGCGGCAAAGCCTAAGAGGAAGTCTTCGACCCGTCAGCGTTCCGAAGCATCTGCATGAGCAGCTCAGAATCAGAAAGTCTGAACATTCTAACCCTACCAAACTTCCTCTCTTTCACTAAACCTAACGAGACCATCTCTCTCAGGTAGGTGTTCACGATTTTGTGGTTAAGCATCGTATGCTTTATTATCCTTGATATATTCACCTCGCCAAACTTCAGGAGAACTTCCAATATCTTCTTCCTTCCCTTTGAGAATGTCATCAAACTTTTCATATAGTCGTTCAAAACTCTTTGCTCCCGCCCTCCAGTAATCTTATTAATTCATGCTGAAGTATTGAGACAGGAATCTCAGGCAACGTTATATATGACCTGCGTCCCCTTATGCCTTCGCTGGATACTTTTATCCTTATTATGCCTTGGTCCTCGAGCTTTTGGAGATATTCCCAGAAGCGGGTGTATGCCTTTGGCTGGACCTTATACTCTTCGCACACGAGCCTGTAAAGCTCATTCAATTCAGCTGAGGTGGTGTATGCCTTCTCGTTCGAAGCTAAGGCCCTAGTTATTGCCAAGAGTATTAGCTTTTCATGCAACGAAAGATATGCTAGGTTCTCCTTCTTTATTGCAGGATATATGCTAGCCGCGGCCTTCCTTACATGTTCGGACGTTACAACATCGCTCCCCTCAGCTTCAGCATACTTTCCGCTCCTCCAGAGCGTCTCGATAGCATATCTGGCATCGCCCCTTTCGCTGGCTAGGTCTGCTATCAGCCTTATCGACTCCTCCAAGACCACGTTGTCGAAGAATGCCTCAGAAGCCCTGTAGCTCAGTATGTCGTAGAGCTGTGTGGCATTGTACTCCGAAAGATGCACTATGTTATTAAGTATCCCAACCCTTGCGCTACCCTCCAACATATTCAACATCTCCGGATTTCTTACGATGAATATGAAGGAAAGCCTAGACATCCTATCATCTCTATCTTCGCCGACTTTCATTAGAAAGTAAAATGGGTCCGCTCCCTCCTCCTTTATCAGAACCTCTAAATCATCGAGTGCTAAGATAATGTAGAGGTCGTTTTCCACAAGATAGTTCAAGAGTCCGTGCATCAGCTCCTCCGTCGAGTACCCCCTTGAGGGCAGCGGTATCTTGAGATGCTCCACAACCCTCTTGAGTACCGTAAATAATGTCCTATTCACGCGACAATTTACATGGATGTATCTTAGGTTCATTTGTTTGCTCTTGGCCTCAGCCTCCATCTGTTTACCAAAAAGCTTCGCCATGGCGGTCTTGCCCGTACCCGCCGATCCGGATATTATGGCCCTAACCGAAATGCTTTGCTTGCCCTTCAGGATGCTACTGAAGAAAGCTTTTAGGAGGCGTAACTCATCCTCCCTATGCGGGAGGACAGGCGGGACGTATTCCAGCGACAGCTTCCCCTCATCCTTGAATATTCTCATCCCTTCTCATACATAGTATGGGATGCCTAAAATTAAATCGTACAGTTAGCTGAAAATGGGTATAATTTTAGGATAATTATTCGAGGAGTGTCGCTGACAGATATAGCTTAATATTCCTGAAATCTGCTCGGTTGGTTGGAGAATATTCGGCTTTGAGGGTTGTGGCCCTTTTTAGCGGTGGAAAGGACAGCACATACGCCATATATAAAGCACTACGTGAGGGCAACTCCGTAGAGTGTTTGGTGACAGTCATAACGCACAATCCAGATTCTTGGATGTTTCACAGGATAAACATCGAGATGACGCGATATCAGGCCGATGCTATTGGTATAAAGCAGATAATGGTGCCCAGCATGGGGTTCAAGGAGGAAGAGGTTGAAGACCTGAAAGCAGCGCTGAAGGGACTGAGTGGTGTGGAGGGGCTGGTCTCTGGCACGATAGCGAGCCGCTACCAGAGGAATAGGATCGAAAAAGTTTGCGAAGAGCTCGGGCTTAAGTGCATCATGCCGCTTTGGGGCATGGAACCAGAGAGGTTGCTCCGCGAGCAGTACGCTTTAGGATTCGAAACCATAGTGACGTCGGTCTCGGCCGAAGGTCTTGATGAAAGTTGGTTGGGTAGGAAGTTAGACGAGGCCGCGATAGAGGAGCTGCGTTTGTTGAGCGAAAAGTTTGGAATAAACATGTGCTTCGAAGGCGGTGAGGGCGAAACTTTCGTCCTCGACTGTCCAATCTTCAGGAAAAGACTTAGGGTAAAAGAAGCGGTTAAAAAGTGGTTTGGCTACAGTGGTGTTTACGAGATACTAAAATTGGATTGTATAGACAAAGCTTAGTCGTTACCTCGTCAAGTACCTCCACGAAAGTGTTATGCCGATTGCAGATAACGCGGCTGCGAACGCGCCCAAATACAAAAAGTCTATGATCAATGCCGAGATATTGAGCGGCAATATTGTCAGTTGTCTTATCGCATCTGTCAGGTAACTTATGGGGTTTACGTTGGCTATGGCTTGCAACCACTCGGGCATCACGGATGTGGGGAAAAATATGTTGCTTGCGAACATCAGCGGCATGTTTACTAGGTTCACGACTGCCATTTGTATCTCCTGACGCGTTGACCTTAATGCCAGCGCTAAGAATAGCGAAGACAGTCCTGTTGATAGGAGGAATATTGCTGCATAGATGCCCAGAAGGTTCAGCGGGCTGAATGTCGGGCTGATTTTCAGGCCGAGGACCAACGCTAGGGCTAAGATTATAGTTGCTTGGAACATAGACCTTAGAGCTGCGTTAAGAACTTTTGAAAAGATTATCGCCGACCTCGGGACGGGCGTACTTAGAACTTTGTCCAAAAAACCTAAGCGCCTGTCCCAGACCATCGACATGCCGCTGAACATGGTAGTGAACATGACTATCATGGATATCATACCCACGGACATGTAACTGAAGTAATCTGTAACGCCAAAAATGTTTTGCATTATGTTGGCACCTATACCCTCGAATGCTTCCAGCAATTTCTGCTTGATCAGAGAACTCGGAATGACAATGCCGTACTCGGGTATTTTTATATCGGGTATGTTTACGTTGCTTAAGCTATTCACTGAAAAAATCGCGTTGAGGTTCATGGCCTTTCCGAGAAGTCCCATCCATATTATTGGTTGTATTATGGCCATAAGGAGTATTATGGGTTCCTTTACCCATTTCTTCAGTTCGCGATTGGTTAATGCTAGGAGCCCGCGAAGCGTACTCGGATGGTACTCGCTCATTTTGACCTAGCCCTCCTCAAAGTTATCCTATGAGATACAAACGCCTCCTTGGATTCCTCCATGTCCCGCATCGATTTTCCAGTATACTCTAGATAAACCTCGTTCAGTGTTGGTTCTGTAAGTGAGAGCCTCGTCACTGTATAGCCCTTCTTTCGCAAGACCTCGATTATTATGGGTGCCGTCACTTCTCCTGACTCAGCCTTAATCCTATAGGAACCATTTTCCTTCTTCACATCCTTCACGTTATCCACGCTGCGGATGAGCTCGCTGACATCCACATCTTCTTTGATGCTTATTGTTATTATGTCACCACCCAAGCTCTCTTTTAACTCGTTTGGCGAACCTATTGCGATTATCTTACCGTGGTCTATTATGGCGATACGATCGCACAAAGCATCCGCCTCCTCCAAGTAATGCGTCGTCATGAAAAGTGTCATGCCGTATTCTTCTTTGAGCCTCTTAATGTAGTCCCATATCGCGGCCCTCGTCTGAACGTCCAAGCCCAACGTCGGCTCATCTAAGAAGAGCACTTTAGGCGTGTTGATAAGTCCACATGCGAGCTCAAGCCTTCGGCGCATGCCACCAGAGTATGTCTCGACCCTTTTGTCCTTGAACGACGTCAGCTCCACGAGCTCCAGCAGCTCAAGAGCTCGCTTCTTAGCAACATCCCTAGGTATGCCGTAAAGGTCCGCGCATAGCATTACGTTCTCGTAGCCGGTCAGGTCCTCATCTGCTGTGTACTCTTGAGGCACGACGCCTATGACCTTTCTGACCATGCTCGCCTGCTTGACGATGTCGTAGCCGAGCACAGATGCCCTACCTTCAGTTGGCTTTAAAACTGTTGTCAGCATGTTCATGGTCGTCGTTTTACCCGCGCCATTGGGCCCAAGAAAGCCGAAGATTTCACCCTCCTTCACGCTAAAGCTCACATGATCTACGGCAACGAAACCTTTGTTGAAGACTTTCGTCAATCCCTCAACCTCTATCACGTTCTTGGCCATGCTTACGCTCCCTCCCTCAACCTCTTCTCTATATCTTCCAACCTTTGTACAGTTTCGTTTAGAACATCGAGAGCCTCCTTTATGGCGGACTCTGAAAACTTCTCCTCCAAACTTATATGGAGACTGAGTAGAGCCCTGAAGAACCTCCTAAAAGTTTCACGAACCTTCTCAGCCTGCTCTACTGGTATGTTTAACCAAAGGCCGCAAAACGGCGGTACGATTGTCATTTTCTCCATCCCTAAATGCGATCTGATCTTACGTTGCTCCTCCAAAAGACTCCTGCCCTTGGCGGTAAGTGTATAGCGCTTTACTCCGCTTTCTTGCGTCGGCACCTCTTCAATATACCTATTGTCTTGGAGCCATGCAAGGAGCGGATAGACGGATCCCGGGCTCGGTTTCCAGTAACCGCCGGTCATCCTTCCAATTTCGTTTATTATCTCTGAGCCTGAAAGAGGCTTTTCATTCAAAAGCTCGAGAACGTGGTATCGTAGAAAACCCTTCGGAACGGCTGCCATGTGCTTTCTCCAATACCTGAGCGCCGGAAGATGTAGAGGATAATCGACCATAATATCACCGTTGATATCGAATTCGATAACATGTCCTATTTAAACTTATTACAAAAAATATCCAAAAAATAAACGGGTTATTTGACGCCGACTAATAAGTGCCTGCCCATGATCGTCCAGTACTCGACAGTAACGCCGGGCTCGATCTTGCTCCTCAAAGACTCGTCTTGCGGTAGCGGCACCTCGACTATTTGGAGGCTTTCGGAGTCCATAATGCTAACTACCTCACCTATCGACACAACCTGACCTGACCTCTTTTCTATTATTGGGACGTCAACCTTGCTGTCCGCAGGTCCTACCATGCTCCTTTTAACACCGTCGAATATTCCTATAGCGACAAGCCTAACTTTCGCCGATCCATGCTTGCCCGGCTTGCTCTTCTCAAGCTCGACTATCTTACAGGGCTCACCATCTATTATGACGTTGTGCCCTACTTTAAGAGAGCCTAAGTCAACTGGTTTACTCATACGATCCCCTCGGCATCAGCAGTGAACAGATGGCTATATACGTTACGTAAATTTAAGTTTGCGCCTGGTAACATCTACGCAAGACTCTATTGCCTTAATTCTTGCCGTAAAGCTTTCTGGCAGCCTCTTCCAAGCCAAGTTTCATGAGTTTCTCAGGGGTCGGTCTTCCGAGCTCGTCCCAACCTCTGAGAGTGTAATATGTCTTCAACATTTCTATGAATTTATCTCTATCTAACTTTGCGCCACTCATATATCTCCCTATAACGGGGTCGGAGAAATCCCTCTCCGGCAGTAGGTCATCCTTTATACTTATGCCTTTGCGGATTATTGCGATCACCCTTGTCAAATTCCAGACTCTCTCCGACCTGAATAATAAGTCATCGAATGTGAACTCTTTTCCGGTAACCGCAGAGTACGCCTCTGCATAAATGTTAGGGTCAACACCAAACTCCTCCCAGTAAATCCTACAAACACCTAGCATGTCGAATAACGGTCTTATATGCTGAAGGTAGATGACTTTCCTAACCTTATCCTCCGTATACTTGTCCCTACCAACCTCAAGGTCGTAGGTTATCGCCCAAGACCTGTTGTGATGCGCACCGATATCGCAAGTTGCATAGCTTAAGGCCATAGCGGTCGCAGCCCTATGATCGTAAGCGCTGATCTCTAGGCCCTTCACATGCATGGCGAAGGCCTCGGAGCCCTTTCCTATATGTTCAGCTAAAACCTTTACACCTTCTGCCATCAGGTCGCCGAACCCCTCCCTTTTCGCAATCATGCTTATCATTTTACAGACGGCTTCAACATCGCCCCACTTTGGTGCTAGGCCTAGCTCCTTCTCCGTGATCAGCCCCCTTTGATAACACTCCATGATGAACGCAAGCACAGAACCTGTGCTGATGGTATCCAATCCGTAGTAATCGCAGAGGTAGTTCGCTTTTGCAACTTCCTCAATACTCCTCAGCCCGAGGTTTGAGCCCAGCATGGCTGCCGTCTCATACTCTATACCAATTTCGCCTTCCCCGTCCAAATTAAACCGCACAACATGTTCACACGGAATTATACAGTTGGAACATGCCCTTGTAAACACCTTCACCTTCTCCATAGCATCGCCGCCTATGTTCTCTGCATACTCGAAAACCGTTTTTTGGAAATTGTAAGTTGGCAGACACTCTGCCTTGTTTGACCACTCGAGCGTAGCTAACGTTCCGTACCTCATCCAAGCCTCGTAACTTACACTCTCCTTTACCATCCTCTGAAGCTTTTTTGCCGCTTCCCTTAGCCTCCCCTCGTCTGCAATCTTGATATCTTTGTCACCCATCGCGACTATCGCTTTCAACTTTTTCGACCCCATGACCGCACCCATGCCCGTCCTTCCTGCTTGGCCATGGCGCATCCCTTTCCTTGACCAGTCTACATTAATGCAAGCGAACTTCACAAGTCTTTCGCCCGCTATACCTATTGACGCAACAGAACAATCGCCGTATTCGCTCACCAACTTTGCATCGGTCTCCTGCGAATTAAGACCCCAAAGCTTCTCCGCATCAAGAATCTCTACCTTACCATTGGCCACGAGTAAGTAGACGGGTTGCGGTGATGCACCTTTAATCACCAAAGCATCTATTCCGGCCCTCCTCATCTTATAACCGAAAAAACCGCCTACATTACTATCACCATATATTCCAGTCTGTGGGCTTATGGCAGCAAACGTTGTCTTTCCTCCGCTCTGGAATGGTACGGCGGTTAACGGTCCGGTTGCAACGATGAGCACGTTGGAAGGGTGAAGACCGTCGACTATGTTATCGAGTTCTTTGAACAGTATGTGGGCGGCCCATCCGCGACCTCCTATAAAACCGTACGCAAGCTCCTCCTCAACGTCCTTTAGTTCGACCCTGCCGGTTTGCAAGTCTATATAAGAAAGTTTGTTGTAACCAATCATACCAAACAAAATAAAGTTGGCCATTAATGTATTTAATTGGACAAGGGTGTTTTGAGCCAAGCGAGCCTCAACTACCAAATTTAAATGCCCTTTGGAAAAAGTTGCACGAACGCGAAATTTTTACATGAACGTGTAAAAATAGACATAAATACAGATGTAAACATACAATGGATATGATTAAAAAACGCTCTGGAATTTCTAAGCTAACGATCGTCGCGATTGTTGTAGCCGTAGTCGTGGTCGTTGCCGCCGTGGCTGTGTGGTTGACTACTATGCCGCCTCCGGCACCTGTTGAGAAGAAAATCAAGGTCGCCGTGATCTACACAACGCCGATTGAGGAGCCGTGGAACACTGTTATGCACGAGGCGATGGTTTGGGCCAAGGAAAATTTGAACATAGAGTATGTCTATACTGAAAAGGTGGAGCCCGCAGACGTCGAGAGGGTGGCCAGAGAATATATTGCCGCGGGCTACGACATAATCGTACCTCATAGCTGGGGCTTTTGGGAAACGACTGTAAAGCTTGCTAAGGAATTCCCGAATGTCTGCTTCGCTCAGGGCTCTGGGCCGACGGATATAAAGTATCCACCAAACGTGGTCCTATATGACTACTGGATCCAAGATGCAGCATACTTGGCCGGGGTCATTGCAGGTAAAATGACAAAGACCAATGTGGTGGGCGTGGTAACGGCATATGCCGTTCCTGACGTGAATAGGCTCGTGAATGCATTCGCGAAAGGAGCAAGGTCCGTTAACCCGGATGTCAAGATTAGCGTAATCTTCATCGAAAGCTGGTTCGACCCGATCAAGGGCAAAGAAGCTGCGAAGGCCCTAATAGATCAAGGCGCTGACTTCATTTACGCAGAGCGCTACGGACCATTCGAGGCAGCAAGAGAGGCTTTAAAGGAGGGTAAGAAGGTCTACTGCTTCGGCAACATCGTTGACCAATCCAAGCTTGCTGAAGATGTTGTTCTCGCAAGCGTTGTTTGGGATCTAAAGACATTCGTTAAGCATCTAGTCGAGATGAAGCGTGAAGGAACTTGGCATGGTGGAATATACAACTGGGGAATGAAAGAAGGGTGGGCTAAGCTTGTCTGGAACCCAACTTTGAAGAACGAGGTACCACAAGATGTCCTACAACTTGTTAATGAGGTTCAGCAAAAGATAATCTCTGGAGAGCTTGTCGTGTACGAGCCAAAAGACGAAATGTGGGATCCTGCAAGATGGGCGTGAGCGATAACTTTCTCTTATTTTTTTGAGATGATCCGTATGCCTATAATCGAGCTTAGGAAGATAACAAAGGTATACCCGGGAGGTATTATTGCAAACAGGAATGTTGACTTTGACGTGAAAGAGGGAGAGATCCATGCACTCCTTGGCGAGAATGGCGCTGGTAAAACAACTCTTATGAAAATAATGAGCGGGGGCCTCAAGCCAACGAGCGGGGAGATATATGTCAACGGAGAGCGGGTCAGCTTCGGTTCACCGGCGGACGCATTAAAGTACGGTATAGGGATGGTTCACCAGCACTTCGCCCTGATACCGAGCATGACAGTCCTCGAGAACTTGAGGCTCGGGCTCCTCGATCGAAAGCTCAGTAAAGATCAACTGATCGTAGAAGTCGGTGAACTGTCAAAAAGGCTTGGCTTCGATCTGAGGCTTGACGTTCCAGTTGATGCGCTATCTGCCGGGGAAAGGCAGAGGATCGAGATTATCAGACTCCTACTCAGGAAGGTTAGAGTCCTGATATTTGACGAGCCAACCTCTTTACTCTGCGGCCCTGAAATCGACAGGTTCTTCCAAGCGTTGAAGCAGCTGAAGTCCGAGGGTCACGGCATAGTGTTCATTACACATAAGATACGCGAAGCTCTTGAGGTCAGCGATCGAATAACTGTGATGAGGGAAGGGAGGGTCATCGCGAAGCTTAAGAGAAGTGAGGTTATGGATGAGGAGCAGCTTGTCGAGCTTATGATCGGTGAGAGGATTGTTCCATTGCCCGATAGACCAAGAACTCCGAGCGACAAGCCTATTCTCATCGTGAAGGATTTAGTTGTTTCCGACGACCTCGGAGTCGAGAAGGTCAAGGGAGTCTCCTTCGACCTTAGGGCTGGAGAGGTCTTAGGGATAGCTGGGGTTGAGGGGAATGGGCAGAGGGAACTCGCCGAGGCGATCGCGGGGCTCAGATCCCCGAAATCCGGCGAGGTTGTGTTCATTGGCGAGAATTCTGGTTTCAGGCCAAGCTATGTTCCGGCAGACAGGGTCGAGTTAGGGGTGGCGATGTCGCTTAGTGTCATGGTCAACAGCATCATAAGATCGATTGATGAAAACTCGAAGGGTCGAATCAAGGTCTTGGACTTCGCGAAGATCGGAGAATTTGCGCAGAAGGTCGTGTCTTTCCTTGGAGTGAAGGCCCCAAGTCTAGGTGCTCCGGTAAAGTATCTTTCTGGCGGGAACATCCAGAAACTAATAGTCGGGCGCGAGATACTAAAATCGACAAAAGTCCTTATAGCTGAGCAACCGACCGCAGGCTTAGATGCGAGGTCGGCCGAGATGGTTAGGAATGCACTCTCTGAGCTTGCCTCAAAAGGTGTTGGAATAATCCTGATATCTTCTGACTTAGACGAAATTTTGAAGCTTAGCGATAGGATCGCAGTAATAAGTGGTGGAAGAATCGTAAAGATATTTGAAAGGGCCGAGTTCGACCCGAAATTGATAGGAATGCACATGCTCGCGGCTGGCGGGTATATGGCTTGAGCATCGAGCGGCAGGTGAATCTCGTAAGAGCTTTGCTGGCATTGTCAAGCATAGGGCTTGCATTTATATTCTGCACTATGCTAATCACGCTCTCCGGTAAAAATCCTGGCGAAGCCCTTTTCTGGCTTTTCTACGGAGGTTTCTCACCAGCGCTGATTCCGGAAACCTTCGTGAGGGCAACCCCGTTACTTCTCGTATCGCTGGGACTCTCGGTCGCGTTTTCTGCAAAAATCTGGAATATAGGTGCTGAAGGTCAGCTCTACATAGGAGGCATAGTTGCAGCAACGCTCGCACTTTACATAAGCGGAGTCCCATCACCGATAGCGCTCCTTGTATTGATAGTAGTCTCTGGGATAGCGGGTGCACTCTGGGCACTTATACCCGCAATCCTAAGGGCAATTTACGGAATAAACGAGGTGATAACGACGCTCATATTTAATTACATAGCGATATACTTTGTCAGCTACCTACTTAACGGGCCACTCAGAGACCCCGTATCCCTTTTCCCGGAAACTACGACAATACCTGACAACATGTGGCTTCCAACAGTCGTTCCTGGGACCCGTTTACATTTCGGGGTTGTACTCGCGTTTTTGATCATGACCCCCATCATGTGGTTCTTATTGAAGAGGACCGCACTCGGCCTGAAGCTCGAAATACTCGGCTCGGGTGAAAAGACTGCGAAATATGCCGGCATTGAGAGCGTGCGCATGATAATAATCGCGATGCTTGTTAGCGGCTTCATGGCTGGAATGGCAGGAGGTGTTGAAGTCCTTGGGATACAGCACAAGATGAGACTTGAGATATCTCCGCCGACATCTCCGTACGGCTATACAGGGATAGCGGTCGCACTCCTAGGCTATCTAAATCCGTTATTGATTGCAGCAACATCGTTCTTCCTCGGTGGGATAATGAACGGAAGCACGACGATGCATAGGATGGTCGGGGTCCCTGTCGGTATGGCTGGCATAATTCAGGCCCTCATAATACTGTTCATCCTCCTCGGATACTTTCTCGAGGAAAAACTCATCCATAGAATAATCGGAGGATTGAGAAAGGTTGAGCATTGACATCTCCGGCCTGATATTCTCTGCAATATCGCTGATGACACCAGTCCTTTTAGCTGGAATTGCCGAGTTGCTTGTTGAGAGAAGCGGAGTCCTTAATCTAGGAGTCGAGGGCGCGATGCTCATTGGAGCATTTGCAGCATTCATGGGTGCTTATTATTATGGGGATCTGGGACTCGCATCATTTATCGCCGCCCTCTCAGGGATGGTATTCTGTGCTCTTTTTGCGATACTTACAGTATCGTTAGCGTTGAATCAGATGGTCACAGGCCTTGCCATGAACCTCTTAGCGATCGGGATAACCTCTTACCTCTACAGAGCATCATTCGGCTGGTATGTCAGCCCCATACCTCCGCACATCAAGGAGACCCTTAAACCGATCGACCTGGGTGCGCTCTCAGAGATGCCGGTTGTAGGGAAGTTGATCTTCGGGCATCTACCACACACGTACTTTGCAATAATCCTTGCCATATTCGGCTGGTGGCTTATCTCAAAAACGGGCATCGGTCTTAAGATAAGGGCAATGGGAGAGGATCCCCAAGTTGCGGACAGTCTGGGGATAAACGTGAACCTCACGAGGTATACTCTCCTACTCGCTGAGGGGGCGATAGCCGGTCTTGCCGGCTCTTTGCTCTCGATAGGTTACTACAACATGTTCCTCGATAATATGACTCAAGGAAGGGGTTACATTGCGATAGCCCTCGTGATTCTGGCGAGGTGGAACCCGATGCTGCTCATCGCGGCATCATTCTTTTTCAGCATGGTTGATGCCCTTCAGCTTAGGATACAGGCACTCGGCTTAACATACATCCCTCCACAGCTTGCCCTAATGCTCCCCTACCTATTCACGATAATAGTCCTTCTTGCGCTCGGCAGGAAGGTTAGGGGTCCAGCCGCGCTCGCCAGATCCTACAAGAGACAAAGGTGATCAGAGCTCGTAGTTTGAAGGTTTGAAGTCTCTGACCTTGTCTTTGTACCGCTTAATAGATTCTTCGATCAATCTATCCTCGTCAGGTGCGTTTTCAAAGAAGTTCTTGATCAAATGGAGTTGCCTCTTTTCGGCATCGGGTAACGCAAGCCTATCCATGTTATCCTCAATTATCTTCACAGCTTCCAAGGCGGCCTCGAGGCATCTCCAGTAGTCCCCCCTCTCCGCTATTATTTTCTTTGCAATCATGAAAGCGGAATCTGGGGCTAAGATTAATGCTTGGGGATCGCGGTACCTGTCCGACTCGACGAGCATATCCCTGAGAATCTTCTCCCTACCTGACCTTATCGAGGTGTTCATGAGCAATGTATCATATCCGAGCATCTCGAATATTATCGCAGACGTCTTACCTCCGAACGTATCGTCTACGGCTATCGTCTCGTTTGACCAAAGGTCACAAACTGTAGCCGAGATATTCCCAACTAAGCTTGAGTGCGCGAATGCAGAGGTCTTCCCCTCCATGCTCATCGGATACCCGGTTATCGTCTTAACGATTACGTTCTCGTAGGCGCAATCTTTTCCAGGACCCTTAGCCCCTTCTTCGTAACATGCGAGCGTCCTCACAGCAGACATCGCCCTTATAACAGCCGCTAAGACATGTGGTATCTTCCTAGCGACCAATCCATCCGCAAGAACCATTGCACTGTTTGCCAATGCGCAGGCAGTATCTCCCGCAGGTATTGCATTTCCCGAGACTTTCACGATCTCACTCCAGAGAAATCTGACATCCCGTGGCGCAAGGATTCCAAGCGAGAACAGTATGCCCAGTAAATCATTCCTGATGATTGAGTATGAGAAGACCTCTTGCCCCCCTCTTGATTCAATCGAGAGCAAGTCAGCCCCTGCGCGGGCCGCCTCTTCGAAAGATCGCATCATAAGCTCGAAGTGATTACCAGCGCGTAGACCCTCACCGAACCTCCTGACATCAGCGATTGTCGCTCTAAGCGCCGTCCTTATCCCAAATTTCTTATGATAATCATCCATGATTGTCTTCTGAGCCTCGATGACTAACGCTCCGAGCTTCGGGTTCACAGTCATCGGCTCGACGAATTCTGTCTCTAGCTGGACATCGTAAAATCCAAGATTTGCTGCTCTTTCCATTATCGAGACAGTCGTCTTCTTGTATTCCTCGATAAAAGTTTCCGGACTCCGTTCGAGGCCTGGCTTAAGCAAATACTTTACTTCAGGTACGACCTTCCCATCACCGACTGTGAGCCCTAGACCGTATCTCAGCGGATACTTTGCGAACCCGAATACCAAGTCGTCCGGCTCTTTGTACGCTAAATGGTCGAAGCGCAATCATTTCCACCGTGGAAGCCCCAAATCCTCAAGCTCCTTCCAAACTCTCTCGTATATTTCAAGCCATTCTCTCGCAGGCTGGAGCGTCTTAAGGTCTGTGCACTCGGGAAAGCTCTTACCTTTGGGTGGGTTTTTCAACTTGTCCTCGTACTTTGGAAGGATCGCTTTGACTATCTCATTCGCGTCGGAAAGCTTGAGATGCTTCGCAGAGGATTTCAAGACCTCTGCGAAGAATTTGTTCTCAAGCCCGCTCGCGTAATTCTTGTATCTACACCCAGTAGGTCTTGTCCCAATCTCTATTGCAACACCAGAAACGGAATCCGCAATCGCTATCGTCGTCGTCTCGTACAAAAGCATATCGGTGCAAGGTCCGCTGATCTGGCTAGTTATCCCAAGATTCATGACCTTATTACCGAGGGTTCTCGCCTGCATACTCGTGCTTGTTGCCCATAAGGCCTCCCTATTCGTATTCACTGAGTACCTTGCGTCAAGGATTGTACTCTCGACGACCGTTGGGAACATGGATGCGACTTGGAGTATTTGGGCCGCGACTGCTCCTACAACAGCCCCCTCTGGAGGCCCGAAGTATCCACCTATGCTGAGCATGTGCCCTGCCTCGAGTGGAGATCCGATGAGATGGTTGACAACCGTTCTATGTAGTATCTGGTAAGGAAGTGAAATCGGCTCCGGTATTAGGGCTATCCCTATCGTCCTGTCAGGTTCGAACCCGCCCCATAGGAATCCGGAGAAGTATCCGTATTCTGTTGGCGCGCCCTCAACACCATGTAACGGCATTCCAGGCCTTCCGATCCTTCTGAGCGCTTCCTTGACGTACTTCGCCTCATACATCCCCATGATAGTCTCATAGGGAGTTCTTGCCCTAATCTCACGCCCGTTTATCATGTCGAGTGTCGGAGCGAGAATTATGTCAATAACTTTATACTGCGCTATCGCCATGCAAAGCGGTATGAAGTACTCTTCGCTGACTGAGAGTCCGAGAGCCGAGCCTTCTGCGACGGGGGGTTTCCCGTCTTCCGGGACTCTGCTTCTTATCGTGACTTTATCCTTCCCATAGCCGAGAGTTACTTCGGTAGGGACGTCCCTCAGTGACTCCTTTAGTTCCTCATCCGTGAAGATAACCCTCCTCTTCGTGTCAGGGCAGAACATTCCAAGCCTCAGCGCGAGCTCGTATCCAGCATGGTAGAAGTCTTTTGCAAGGGTTAGGTCTGTGTTTATTGGATTGTTCGGATCATAAGTTTTTTCTAGACCGAACTCCTTAAGGACTTCTTTCGTAAGTTTCGGGACCAGCTTAAACTCAAACTCCCGTTTCTCAATTGGTGGGCCAGTTAGAGTTTTGTCGAGGACGTTGAACAAGAGGTCCATCCACAAAATTCCCCCTTTAGCGCCACTCCCCAAGGATTATCGGTTTGGGGACCTCCTCGCCCTTTTCGACGAGCATGTCACAAAGTTCGACAGCTCTCTCGGCATCCTTTGCCCAACCATCCGCACCTATCTCCTTCGCCCATTCTGGATAAACTGCTGCCCCTCCGATAATTACATAGAAGTTCTTCCGGAGATTTTCTTCCTCGAGCCTCTTTATCACGTCCCTCATATAATACATGGACGGGGTGAGCAGACACGAGATTCCTATGATCTTCGCGCCCTCCTTCTTAGCGACTTCAACGAACTTCTCCGCCGGTACGTCGTTCCCAAGGTCTATCACCTTGTATCCGTTCGCGCTCAGCATAGCGGCAATTATGTTCTTACCAATGTCATGTATATCACCGTAGATCGTCCCGATCACGACTTTCGCCTTAATAAGCGACTCCGCGCCTTCCTTCGGAAGTATCACATTTAAGGCTTCTTGGGCCGCCTCTCCTGCAAGGACCAAGTCCGGGAGGAATACCTCGAGCCTCTCGTATCTTTTACCCATCTCATCCATCGCTGGTTTTATCGCGGCGTTCACTATTTCTAGTGGAGACATCCCTGCCTCCTTTAGGGCTATCGCGGCCTCCCTCGCCTGCTCAGCATTTCCCTCAATTACCGCAACCTTCAGCTTTTCGAGATATTCCGACAGCATACGATCACATTAACTTCATGCGGATATAAGTTTTTTAACTTTCAGTGAGTTTAAAGAATGTCGTCATGCCGCAAGTAAGATTTCTACCCGATGAGAAGAGGGTTGATGCGAGTTTAGGAGAGTGTTTACTTGAGCTAGCCCGTAGGGCTAACGTTGATTTGGCTGGACCCTGTGGCGGGAAAGCGTTATGTGGCAAGTGCCTCGTGAAGATAATTGAAGGTAAGGATAAACTCTCGGATCCTACAGATAATGAATTCTTTGTGATCGGAACGAGGAGGATTCAAGAAGGATACAGGCTTGCTTGCAGGTGCAGGATAGTCAGAGAAGGTGAGGTGACGGTCTTTGTCCCATCTGAGAGCAGGCTCGAGGAACACTCGCTTCTTGTCGAAGGCGAGATACTAGAGGAGCGGTTCGATCCAGCAATCACGTGCTTAAGGGTCAAGATCCCTGCGAGGGCTTACGGCTCTATCGTCGAGAATTTACCACGAGAATTTTCATTCCGGCTCACAGCCTTGAGGAAAATTTCGAAGTTCTCGGGTTCTGAATCGGAGAAGGAGCTGGTGGTCTACAACGATGAAGTGATTGATGTACGTGACGAGTCCAGGCCGTTAGGATTCGCAGCAGACATAGGAACGACAAAGGTTGCAGGGTATCTGGTCGATCTAAAAAGTGGAGCACTTCTTGCCGTCGCATCCGATCTAAACCCGCAGATAGCATATGGTGAAGATGTGGTCTCAAGGATAGACTATGCGTTAAGGAACGGTGTTGAGGAGCTTAGGACAAAGATTATTGATTGCTTGAACAAGTTGATTACGACGGTCTGCGATGCAACACGATCCATAACCGAGAACGTATACGAGTTCGTCCTTGTTGGGAATACCGCGATGCAACACTTTCTTCTAGGGCTCGAACCGAAAACTCTTGCATACTTTCCGTACACTCCAGTTACAAGGTCCCCTATGAATGTTAAGGCATGCGAACTCGAACTCTTAGGGAATCCCGAAGCGATGGTATTCATTCCCCCAATTATCGCTGGTTACATAGGGTCCGACGTGCTCGCCGATATAATCGCGACCGGAATGTTCAGGGGAGACGATCCTGAAATGCTGATAGACATCGGGACTAACACTGAGATCGTTCTGAAAAAAGGTGACAAATTCCTTGCATGTTCAACAGCATCCGGCCCTGCATTCGAAGGTGCTCATATAACCCACGGCATGAGAGCCGCGAGAGGAGCAATAGATAGGATAGAGATCTCATCAAATGGTGAAGTGAAATACACGGTGATAGGGGGTACGAGACCCATTGGCCTCACAGGATCCGCAGTTGTGGATGTAGTTGCAGAACTCCTTTCAGCAAGAATAATAGACGAGTCTGGAAGATTAAGAGAGCTGACTGATCGTGTTAGGATGGGAAAGGATGGATACTTGGAGTTCGTGATCGAGTACGGCGAAAATACCGCGACGGGTGAGGACATAGTCTTCACCCAGAAGGACATTCGTGAAATTCAGCTCGCGAAGGCAGCGATAAGGGCTGGGGTGAACATTTTGATGAAGAGACTCGGAGTTAACCCCTCGGATATTAGGAGGCTTTACATTGCAGGGGCCTTCGGCTTCTTTACGAATCCTCTATCGGCGAGGACCTTGGGACTCTATCCGGATATCGATGTTTCTCGTATAAGACTCGTCGGGAATTCTGCAGGTGCTGGAGCTAGGGCAATGCTCTTATCCAAGTCTTTGAGGAGCTTAGCCTATGAGTTAGCTCAGAAGATCGAACATATCGAACTGGCTGCTGAGCCAGATTTTCAGAAGGAATTCCTCAAATCGATCCCTTTCTCAGACCGTATTTGAAGGTTCTGAAACATCGGGCCCCCTTCATATTCAAAAAACCGTTTTTGGCCTAAATATGTGACAAATCTAACAACACCAATGAGGTTTGCCACAAGTTTAGTAGATGAATGTGTCATGTTTACTTTTTATTACAACTTCGTTGGTTAATTTTTCCGCGGATTCTATTCTCCCGATGACTTGTGATGTTACCTTATATTTTTCTGCTATCTGGATTATCTCATCCTCATGACCCTTCTCGACTATGACCTCGAACCCTATTCCCATATTAAATGTCTCATACATCTCTTTCCATGGGACCCCTCCCTCTCTCTGGATTAACTTAAATATTGGGCTAGGTTCCGGGAGGTTATTCTTAACGTATCTTATCCCCTTTCCGATTCTCTTTATCTTCGTTAATCCTCCACCAGTGTTATGACACATAGCCTTAACTCCTTCCGGATTTCTCATGATTATTTCGGCCACGACCGGTGCGTAGATTCTGGTTGGAGATAGGAGCGCGCCTGCGAGTGTCATGTCTAGTTCGTCTATGAAGCTATCAAGCGAAAACCTTCCACAATATTTCTCCGCGATTTCAGGCTCTCCGATCTCTGGGTAGCGTTGATAATATTCTCGTTTCAGGAGGACATGTCTTGCGAGGCTTATTCCATTACACATTATCCCGCTGTTTTCTTTATGTTCGTAAACTGCTCTACCATCACTCCTGAGGCCGACTATCAAGTCGCCAGTCTTGATGTTGCTAATCTTTGGGGATTTTTCGAGATCTAATACGGCGAAGAGTGCACCAACAACATCGAGCGTCCTTACTTGATCGGGTAGATCTGCAGTCTCTCCTCCTGCGAAGGTTGGTGTGATCTTGAAGTCTTTTTGATAGCTTGAGAGTAGTTCGAGCGTCTTCTTGAAACCTTCAGCAAGTTCGGCAATTACCTCGTCCTTTGGTATCCGGAACGGGTTTACCGCGATATAATCCGCAAAGAAGATCGGCTGGGCCGCGACTGCGATTACGTCATCTATATTCATTGCTAAGACGTCTTGCGAGAGACCTTCAAACCAGCCCCTTTCTTCGAACTCCCGATAACATAGGTATGAGACTATAGGCTTGCTCCCGGCTCCATCCAAGTGGAGTATCGAGCCCCTATCCATTCTTTCATCATCCCGGCACACAGGCGTAAATGCTCCCGGAAGTATGTTTGGTATAAGCAGCTCGAACAGCTCGACACCCTTCTTCCTCGAGTCAACCCCAAGTCGTAGATACCTTGAATCATCACTCATGCAAAACCTTTGATACATTCCAAAGATAAATATTAATCCGAGCGTATCCCTTCAAGCTCCATGCCAATAGTCTCGCTTGTAATCGGGAGCGAGAGTGATCGACCTATTGGGGATAAGATTAGGGATCTATTGAAGAGCTTCGGTGTCGAGGTCGAATACATGGTAATCTCGGCTCACAGAACTCCAGAAGAACTCCGGAAATACGTTAAGGAGAGCCGAGCCGAGGCTTTCATCGCAGTTGCAGGACTCTCCGCGGCCCTTCCAGGAGCGATAGCCTCCACGACTATAAAGCCTGTCATAGGAGTCCCGAGGGAGGTTAAGTTAATGGGCTTAGATTCACTATTCTCGATCGTCCAGATGCCTCCAGGTGTGCCCGTCGCATGTGTTGGGCTTGACAACGCAACGAACGCCGCCATATTGGCAATAGAAATCTTAGCGTTGAAGTACCCCGAGCTTGAGAAAAAGCTCGAGGAATATCGGGAAAACATGAGAAGAGAATCTGCAAAGAAACTCGAGTAAAAGCGCTACTTAACACGCTCTCTAATATAATCGACCATCCCCTTAAATATTGAGAATCCATCTGCGTATCCGTCGCCGATTTTTTCTGGGAGTTGCCAAGCATAAATCGCCCTCTCGGGATGCGGCATGAGTCCCATAACATTCCCGTGCTCGTTGCATATACCGGCTATGTCTAGCATGGACCCATTCGGATTATATGGATACTCTCCCATCGCGGGGCTTCCATCAGTTTTCACGTAGACGAAGACTGTCTGATCATTCTCCACTATTCTTTTGAGGACGTCATCCGCCGCCATGAATCTTCCCTCAGCATGGGCTACAGGCATTCTAAGGATTCTCTCCCCGAGGCCCCTCGTGAAAATACACTTGCGCACGTTCACGTGCTTTAGATAAATCCACCTCGCTTCGAACCTTGCTAATGTATTTGGTACTAGAGCCGCCATCGGGCCATCCCCATAGCTTAATCCTGGAAGTAGCCCAAGTTCAACTAAGACTTGGAAGCCATTACATATCCCGAGAACCGGTTTCCCATCCTCGGCAAACTCCCTGAGCTGATCCCAGAACTTCGACTTTATCTTAGCCGATAATATCGCACCCGCCCTAACTCTGTCTCCATAAGAGAAACCTCCAGGAATCACGAGGCCATCATAATCAAAAAGATTAACAGCCCTATCAATAAGCCTCTTCACATGAATTACATCAGCGGCCGCGCCAGCTTCCTTAATAGCTCGCACAGTTTCCTTATCACAATTCGTACCAGGAGCCCTTAACACGAGCACCCTAACCAAAGTCTCCAACTCCTCCTCAGCTCAGAGTTCCCAAGATCAATGACCGTCTTTCCACTCAGACCATGGATGACGAGTCTTGAGCTCCGGTTAACATAACCTATCTTCGAGCATAGAGTGCCAAGCCTACTCGCAAATTTAACAAATTCTTCCTCGAACTCCTTCTTAACTTCGACGAGCATCCTACCATTACTTTCGGAGAATAATAGGTAATCATCTCTCGAGACACCATCACGTGGGACGTTCTCAAGCCATATCTCCATGCCATGGTTGCTAGATAGAGCCATCTCTGCAAGAGCTATACCTAATCCTCCCTCCGAGAGGTCGTGACAAGCGGTGACATAACCGCAATCTATTGCTTCGGTCACGAGTCTGAAAATGCTTTTCGACTCCTCCGGATAGACCATCGGAACCCTGTTCCCCACATAACCTTTCAGCTTAAAGTATTCTGATCCTCCAAGTTCCCCCCTCGTAACTCCCAAGAGGTATATTGGGTCTCCAGGATCCTTCAGGTCGATGGTAACTGCTTTTCGCACATCGGGAATAATCCCTATCCCAGTTATCAAGAGCGTTGGGAGTATCGGGCCTAGGGGGGACTCATTGTAGAGGCTATCCTTCCCCGAGATGAACGGCGTCTCAAAGGCTTTCGCGAAGTCGTAACATGCCTTAACCGCCCTGTAGAGTGCTCCAAGCCTATCTGGTTTCTCAGGACTACCCCAAGTAAAGTTGTCTAAAATCGAGACACGTCTGCCGCCAACCGCGACATTGTTCCTGATGGCCTCCTCTATGCTGGAGGCCGCCATCCAATATGGATCTATTAGGCTATATCTAGGCTTAAGACCAGCAGATATCACAACGCCCATCCAGCTATCCTCTAGGGGTTTGAGCACGATCGCATCATTTGGCCCAGCATTATCTCCCTGAAGTGGCTTAACGCACGTGTTTCCCTGAACCTCATGATCATAAGTCCTTATGACACACTCCTTACTTGCGATGTTCGGTGAGGAGAGGAGCTTTAGTAGCTCTTCTGCGAGATCCTCCGGCTCGGAAAGCTCCGGCTCAGCATGCTCGGGCTGCTTCCACAAAACTTTTCCAATAAACTTCGGAGGATGTGTCAGGAAATCCACTTCTACCTCAGCTATCTGAACCCCTAAGTAGTATATTCTGAGAAGCTTATTCTCGGTGAACTCTCCCACAATAGATGCCTCGAGCTCCTCGGACTCGATTATCTCCATAACCTCATCGACGTTCTCCGCTGGAGCCGCGATGAGCATGCGCTCCTGAGACTCTGACACCCATATCTCCCATGGAACAATATCTGACTCCCTCAAATGGAGCTTGTCAAGCTGAATTTCCAAGCCACATCCAGCCCTATCAGCCATCTCCACGGCTCCGACCGCAAGCCCTCCTCCACCAAGATCGCTTATCCCAGATCCTAATCTCCTGTCCCTTATCTCAAGGATCGCCCTCCTCAGTTTCTCTTCCTCGATCGGTTCAGGTATCTGGACTGCTGGTCTTGAGACCTCCTCTGACCTCTCATGAAGCTCCGCGGAGGCGAAGGTCGCACCATGAATTCCATCCCTTCCAGTCTTATTGCCGATAACAATCAGCTTGTCACCCGGCTTGACCTTGAAGACATACCTATCCTTCGGGACTATTCCCACACAGCCTGCATAGACTACGATGTTCCCGACATACCCCTCATCGAAGTATATTGCTCCCGCAACCGTCGGTATTCCCATGTTATTTCCATAATGACCTATCCCAGCCACAACACCCCTGAAGAGATAGCGAGGGTGCTTGATCCCCTTCGGGAGTCTCTCATAGGGGTAGTCGAGCGGGCCGAAGCATAGGACATCGATGCAAGCTATCGGCTCTCCCCATACACCCAGAATATCCCTTATCACTCCACCTATGCCTGTCGCGGCTCCCCCAAACGGATCTATCGCCGATGGATGGTTATGCGTCTCAACTTTTGCAGCCACACCGTAGCCCTTATCGAAATCTACAATCCCCGCATTGTCTGTGAGGAATGATATTATCCAAGGCGGGTTTATCTCTTCAGTCGCCCTCGCAATAAAGCTCCTGAGCATATTATCGGCAAGAACATTTCCATTTTCGTCAACGATTATTCCCTTAAAGACCTTATGTCTACAATGTTCCGACCAGAGAGCTCCAAAGGATTGAAGTTCAATATCCGTAGGATTCCTTTTCTTTCTTCTGAAGTATTCCTTAATGCTCTTCATCTCATTGAGGTTAAGGCTCAGTCCCATCTCCTCGCTAATCTCAAGGAGTGACTTGTCGTCGGCATCCAGCAGATTCACTTCATAGATTTCGAATGGAAGCGGCAGCCTCCGATACTTCATCTGTGCTCGACCCTGAAAAAGTATTTGTCCTTGATCGGGTTCACTAGGAGCCTCTTACACATCTCCTCTACGAGCCTCTCGGCCTCCTCCTTTGAGCCCGCCTCCAGTATTATTCGGTACACTTTCCCGACGCGAGTATCCTTGACGGGATACCCTATGTCCTTGAGGGCCTCAGTAACGCTATTGCCTTCGGCATCAACTATGCCATTCTTCAACCAGACCTCGATAATCGCCTCGTATATTGGCATCCACCCTCCTACACCTCGTATACTATGCTCTTCTCGGCGAAATGGGCTATATCTTCCGCGATTCTTCTTGCACTCTCCAACTCCTCATGGTATGCCACCGCCAAGCCCATTCTTCTCTCGGGATATGCCGTCGGCTTCCCGAAGTACCACAGCATTCCCCTGTATTTCTTGCGCCTAATGTAAGCGTTTACCTCTGATGCCTTCCAGCCCTTCACACGAACTTCATTTTGCAAGTCCTCGGGTGCGAGAACGACATGCGCGACACAATACTCGCCCTTGATCTTTAAGTTTTTCACGTTCTCTGCAAGAGGAAGACCGATTGATGCCGATAGATGTAGGGCTCCCTCATCTCTATCCAAAGCCCACCTCGTCACCATTCCGGTGTCATGGGGTCTGTTCGCGAACTCACTATTGTAGACCTTATTCCCTATCACGAACTGCTCGATCGCGAAAATTCCTAGGCCGCCTATATACTCCGCTACGCGCCTCGCATATTCCTGACACTTCTCGACCGCATCACTCGGTATCGTGGCCGGGAGCCAGCTCTCATGGTAAGTTGCCGCAGGCCTCTTATGTTCAACCGGCGGGAGTAGTGTCGTAACTATTTTGCCGCTCTCGTCGAAGTGTCTGAGGACGAGCTGAGTTATCTCAGTCCCCTCCTTTTTCAGCTCTGTCAAGAATTTCTCCAAGATCACTAAGTCCCCCCTGCCCCTAGCATGCTTCAACGAGTGCTCGTATGCCCTCTCAACATCATCCCAAGTCCTAGCTATCGTCGTCCCATGCCCACTTGAAGTCATTATCGGCTTTATGATTAGAGGAAGTCCAAGGTCCTTCGCGTTCCTCTTAAGCTCCTCGACACTTGTCGCAAACGACCATTCCACAGTCGGGATACCGATCTTATCAAAGAACATCCTAGTCGTCAACCTATCCATCCCGATCAATGGACCGTATGGTGTCGAGACTACCTTGTATCCTTGCTCGACTCCGAGTTTAAAGATCCTCATGGTATCGCATCGTTCGATCTCGAGATATATCGCATGAGGCTTATCCGGGCTTGGTACATACTTCTTTATAGCCTTCTCGAGCTGATCCCCATCCAGCATGTTTATTACTTCACTCGCATCGGCCGCGTCCTGCGCTGGGAAGCCCTCATACCTGTCAAAGGTCACGGTCTTTATCCCGCCCCTTATGCCTCCAAGCTCTCGCTTTGCCGCGGTAACAACGAGATCTCCAAGCTCTCCTCCGCCGACTGATATGTAGACTAGCGGCTCCTCGGGACGAAGTAGTTCCAGCGGCTTAAGCCCTTTCTCGTATTCCTTCCTAAACTCCGCAGCCTCCTCCAGAAGCCTGGCCCTAATCTCGACCTGATCCATTACTCCCACCTCCTACGCGTGAAAACAACTCATGAGACAACTCCTTAACAGGATCTATCTTTCCGATCCTCGGGATCCAGTCAACTCTTTTCCCAAGGATCCCCATCCTCTCACGGTAAGTGTACAGCCTCCTAACCCGTTCAGCCATCTCTGTGCGCTTCCTTATCATCTCCTCACTACCTATATCCGACCTGTGGAAAAGACCCCAGCCATCCAAGAGTCTCACAACACCTCCAACCAAACAATCCTCTATCCTTTGAGACGCCTCCTGCGGAGTCTCACCAAATGCTAGAAGCTCCACGGCCCTTGACCCCTTTGTCAAGATCTCGCCGGAATCGTCTAAGTGCACCGAGCCCCAGTAAAGCTTGCAACCAAACTTCTCAATGAGGGCTTCATCTACCTCAACTGGATGATTCTTTGCGACATCCTTGAAGTCCGGGTATCCCTTCGGAGCAACCGCCTTCACGACCGTCGCGACATCGGAGAATTTTATCTTTATCGCCGAGAGTCTCTCATCGATTATTGCCTCAAAGATGTCGATTATATCGCTCTCAAGCATCGCAAGCACGTTGACCCCTTCAGGATCGCCCAACCTCGAGTACATCTCGATCAAGGTCGGCCCCTCGATCTCCGTGAGCATCATTTGTCCAGCTACAAAACCGTGATAACGCTCACCAGTTTCCCTTTGAACAACATCAATCATCGACTTAACGATTCTTAAACTCCGCTCATACTCCTCACGAGTTATGAATGGCAGCAGGAAACCCTTCCCCGTGTAGGATCCCATCCCACCAGTCTCAGGACCTATATCATACTCATGTGCATGCTTGTTGTCCTGTACAAGCGGCATACCTATCACAGTTCTCCCATCTACGAAGCATTGGAGGGTATATTCTGGACCCCAGACCTTTTCCTCAACGAGTATCTTATCTTCGATATCTGTGTACTCACTCATATAATCCTCGAGCCAGCGCATGTGCCTTTGCTTGAACTTGCTCTTCTCGTTGTGAAGATAGACTTGTGCATCCTCGATCACCTTCACACCTTTGCCACCAGCCTGTCTCGCAGGCTTGAGAGCAACATTCTGAAGCCAGCTTAGAAGCTCTGAATGTTCTTCGAGGTCCTTTATCGCCTCCATGTAAGACCTATACGTCTTAAAGAGTAGCTTCCCACTTATCCCGTGCCTCCACTGAATCCTCCTCATCTCGGCCTTTGACATCTCTAGGATCGAGAGCCTTTTCCTCGCGCCTATGCATGGTATTCCTCTCCGCTCAACCTCGTCAACCACGCCATGGAAGTTCGGCTCCTCCGGTCCTATTACAATCATGTCAACCCCCCACTGTTCCGCAAGCGACGCCACCTTCAAGGGGTCGGTTATCTTCGCGAGCGCATACTCTCCTCCAGTCCGTTTGACAAGCCTGTATATTCCAACGTTCCTATCCTCGCTCACCCAGAAGAGCCTCGGCTCATGACTGCTCCTCACTATTGCTTCAGCTAACGCATGTTCCCTAGAGCCGCCTCCAACACCCATAACCTTCATCCTTTCTCACATCCCCAACACTTCAGACAAAGCTCACTTTTCTTGAGCCCTATCGCCTTACAAAGACCATCGATGGATAGGAAGGCGAAGGAATCCGCCCCAACAACTTCGGCAATCTCCCTCTCATCGAGTGCCCTCGCTATGAGCTCATCAGGCGGCGGTATCTCGATACCATAAGGACATGAAGCCATTATCGCTGGGCTTCCTATCCTTACATGAATTCTCCTCGCTCCCCTTCTCTTCATATTCCACACAGTGTTCCTCAGGGTCGTCCCACGGACAACGCTATCATCAATCAGCACAACATCCCTTCCATCAATCGCGCATCTTATCGGGTTCAGTTTGAGCTGAACACCTACCAACCTCTCAAAGATAGATGGTTTAATCGCCGTCCGAACTTTCCTACCCGTAGTCACGAAGCCCAAGGAGGCTGGAATACCTGAGGCCATTGAGTAGCCTAAGGAAAATGGAATAGCAGTCTCGGGAATTCCTATAACAATATCGGCTTCCACAGATCTCTCCTTGGCCAGGATCATCCCGATCTTCTCTCTAACCGAGTAGACGCTTATACAATCGATTATGGAGTCCGGTCTCGCGAGGTAAACATACTCGAAGCTGCATTTGCTCATGTTCGGCTCGTTGCGGGACTTCGCCTGAGATTTCTCTATGCTATAGGGATCAAATCTGATAACTTCTCCAGGTTTAACTTGGGCTACATACTCCATCCCGAGCACGTCTAGGGCCGATGATTCTGAAACCACTGCTCCGACGTCGAAGCCGAGAGATCCGATTTCGAGTGGTTTAACACCATGCACATCTCGGCCCGCTATGAGCTCTTGATTCTCTGTCAGTACTATAAACGAGTAACCGCCATCAACCTCTTCGATAACATGCCTCGCCGCCTTCAGAGAGTCACCGGTCCTAGAGACCTCGTCCGCAAATAGTTCCCCAAATGCCCTCCAAGAATCTTGGACACCATCCCCGAGGCTCGGTTTGCCATCACCAATCAAGGCCATCCTGACAGGCGATTCGATAAATACTGGATGCTGATCCTTACTTGGTGTGACATAGCCTATGCCAATGAACCCCGGCGTCATGTTCAAAACATCCTCGGTAAACACTTCATCAACAAAGCCATTTCCAGAGAGCCTATGGAACCCCTCATCCCCATATGTTATTATCGCCGCGAATTCTTGGCCCCTGTGCTGGAGAGCTAGCAAACCATAATAAACGAAGCGTGCGAGCCTCCAATTCTCCCTTCCAAGCCCGAAGGGGTATATACCTATCAGGCCCGGCATCTTTTCTCACCCACTACTTCGAGCAACCTACCTTCGACCCTCTTACCCTCGAGGGCAACCCTCCTACCCTCCTCCGCTAACTTCTGGGCATAAGGGGTCGGATAACTCCCCGTAACGCATGCAAGACAGAGATTCCTCGTCCCTACAGCATCACAGAAATCATCTACCTGCTGATAATTCACTGAGTCTGCACCCAGTAACTTCGCTATCTCCTCCTCATCCTTGTTGAACCCTATCAGCTCTTGGAACGTTGCCATATCGATCCCGTAAAAACATGGGCTTGAGATCTTCGGGAATGTCGAGAAAACATGGACCTCCCTAGCCCCTGCGCCTTTAAGCACGCGGATTATGTGGCTCAGCGTATCTCCTCTGACTATACTATCATCTATCAGGGCAATCCTTTTTCCGCGAACCCTATCCAGCAGAAGGTTATACTTATGCAGTAATATCAGCTTCCTCTGCTCCGCCGGCGTTATGAACGCCCTATGCTTAAGATACCTGTGCCTAACGATTACTGGTTCTACCGGCTTACCTGTCTCGAGATGAAATCCATATGCGGCATCCTCTGCGGTCTGCGGAACCGGGATTATCACGTCGACATTCCTCGCAACTTCTTGATACCTTTGTACAAGCCTCCTACCAAGCTCCCTTCTAACCTCATAGACATAGCGGCCGTGGAACCTCGAATCAGGCCTAGCGAAATATGCGTACTCGAAAGCACAGAAACATTCACACGCGCACATCACAACCTTTCTCTCGATATTGCCATCCTCCCCAATTATTACGAGCTCTCCCGGCCTAAGCTCATCAAACAGACTAACCTCATTGACCATGAGTGCAGGACTTTCTGATGCAACCTCAACAAGCCCAACATCATCCGAGAATCCATAGGATAGCGGCCTTATCCCGTGAGGGTCTTTAAACGCGAACAATTCCCCGTTTTCATTTATGCCCACGATCGCATAAGCTCCGTCCAATCTCTCACAAATTAACTTGAGGGCGCTAGTCACATCATCACTCTTAACATACTCTTCTAAGAATACACGAAGCAATGCGTGAGCATCCGATTTCCTACTCGCCCCACCGCTGAGTTCCTCCCACATTTCAATGAGATTTGTCACATTCCCATTAAAGGCGATACAAAGACTCCTTCCTAGATACTCGTCAGCAACCGGTTGAGCATCCACAAGAAGATCAGCTTTACTGGATAGCTGGCCGGAGGTTGCGTACCTGACATGTCCTATCCCAAGCCAGCCCTTAAGTTCCCTCTCCCAAGCACAAAGTTTCTCCAGACCCAAATCTGAAATCAGACCTAACCCCTTCTCAATACTTACGTGAGCATTAGGGCCGAAAACCGCTACACCATACGATTCATGACCACGATGATTCAACGTTAGGAGAGCCCAATACAAGTACGACACAACTCTATCATCCCGACATCTTATGCCGACGACGCCGCAGTGTTCTCTCGGCACATCACTCATTATAGAGCCCCTCTTAGAGCCTCCTCGACACTCAATAACATCAGATCCTGTGGAGACCTTATTCCGGCGAGAACCTCATATGCTCCCTTAACCCTCAAGGTAATCTGCCTTATGACTTCCTGTGCGAGCCTCGGCGGATCACCCTCGCCATTATACCCCATGGTTCTCAAACATACCCTAAGGAACTCCTTATCGAGACAATAAGCCTCCTGCAATCTTCCAGGAACATAATACTTCTCCAACCATAACCTAGCAGAGTCATGCGTCGCGGGCTCATCAATCTGGATCAAAACACCATCATGTCTCCCGAACTCAAGCTTAACATCAGCAACAATTATTCCCCGGCTCTTAGCCTCTCTCCGATAGAACTCGTAAAGCTTGAGCGAAGCCTCCTCCAGCTCCACCCACTCATCCCTAGTAACGATCCCCTTCCTCAGCGCCTCACCCCTCGATATTTCCTCATCACGGCCAACCTCACTCTTAGTGGTCGGGGTCAGAATGGGCTCTGGGAGTTCCTCGGCAAGTTGAAGACCATTCGTGAGCTTGACGCCAGATATTTCTCTCGCCCCAGCCTTGTAAGTTCTCCAAGCCGATCCGTAGAGATAGCCCCTCACAACCCACTCAATATCTATCCTCCGAGCCTTGAGAACCCTTAGTGTCCTTTCATTCACCTGCTCGATCAAGTGATTTGGGAAGACGTCTCTGCTTAACCTAAACCAATATGAAGATAGGAGGGCGAGATAAACACCCTTGTAAGGTATGAGATCTTTGAGAACAACATCAAAGGAGGAGACTCTATCCGTGTGATAAATCAAGAGCTCGGTGCCGAGATCGTAAACGTCCTTAACCTTTCCCCTCTTCGGACTGTTTTTATCCCCGAATATCCTAGACTCCCTGACAGCATAACAATAAGCCCCCTCGATTAGGGGATCTTCCACAAGCTCGTATACGCATGCCTGAGAGACCGCAAAGTGTCCCGCAATCCTGCCGTTCATACAAACCCTGTACGCCAGCTATTGCATCAATCATATAAACTTATGCGCAAGTTTAACACCACATTTTTACAAAAATGTGTAAAAACGGCTTATATAAGCCACGGCTTGGCCACGGGAATAAATGTTAGCTTGGAGCGCTTGGAGCTAGTGGTAATGTGAGGTAACAAGTTGGATGTGAAAGCAGAGCATCATCCGCGAATTTAGCTACAATCATCTCCTACATTGATCAGCCTGTCCCGTATTCTTCATCGGCCCAAATAAAAAATTTAGGGTCAAAGGTATATAAAAAGCCGTGAATAAACTGATTGTTGAGGCGTAAAGCGGGGTAGGGTAGCCAGGATAACCCGCCGGGCTCATAACCCGGAGATCGATGGTTCAAATCCATCCCCCGCTACATAACTATGCAATTTTTTCAATATGCGTATGACCTCAAGTCTAATTAGCCAGTATGCTCTGGACTTTCAACGAATGTAACAATCTTGTTCTCTACAAGAGCGATTCTATCCGCCAGCCTCATGGCTAGAAGCCTGTCATGTGTTGCTATGGCTATACAGACTCCCTCCCTTACCAGCTCTTTTATCAGCTCTATGAAAGTTTCCCAACCGTTCTTGTCCAAGTTTGCCGTAGGCTCATCGAGCAGCAGGTTCTTCGGTCTAACGGCTAAGGCTCTAGCCAGTGCCACCTTCTGTTGCTGTCCAGCGGAAAGTGTTTGAGCTTTTTCGTGGGCTAAATGTTTGATGCCAAGCAACTCGAGCACCTCTTCGGTCCTAGCGGCAACTTCCTCAGCAGGCACGTTTCTAACCCTTAGGCCGTAAGCTACGTTGTCGGCGACGCTACCCCTGAGCATGATTGGTTTTTCATGTACATAAACAACGTTTCGCCTTGCCAAGAGTTTAACCGTTTCTGACGCGGACCAAGGATTGACACCATCTATCAAAACCTCGCCTACCCGCGGTCTATATATTGCAGCGGCCAGCTTCAGCAATGTAGTCTTTCCCGAACCGTTAGGTCCTATGATCGCGGTTACGCCAGGACCGAATGCAAGGTTTACATTCCTGAGAACATCCTCGCTTACGTACGCAAATGATACGTTCTTCAACTCTATCATGCGGTCTTGCTCGCCTTCCTGACGATTGCCGTTACTGCGAACGTAACGAGAAGTAGTATCCCCGCGAGCGTCAGGGCAAACTCAAACTCGCCCTTTGAGACCTCCAAAGCTATAACCGTTGTCATAACGCGCGTGAATCCCTTGATGTTGCCTCCGAGCATCAGGGCTACGCCGAGCTCGCCTATCGTCCTGTTAAAACCTAGTAGGATCGTTGTCAGCAGTTTCGGAAAAGACTCAGCAACCATTGTAACTAATGCCTGCCTCTCGGTTGCACCTATAGAAACAGCCATCTCCCAAATCCCGGACCTTGTCTCGCGAAGCACGGAGGCGCTAAGTGAGATTATGAGAGGGGTAATCAGAACAGCTTGACCTATGGCAATCGCGATAGGTGTGTAGAGTATGCCAAAGAAACCTAAAGGACCCGAGCGGGAGAACAAAAGATAAAGTACGAGACCGATTATGACTGTCGGAATAGCTACGAGCGCATTTGCAACGTCGAGTAATGCCCTTCTAAACTCTGACTCTTTAGCTGTTATAATCATAGCGATGGGTATGCTCCAAGACGTGGCAAGCACCGTGGCCGTACCCGAAATGAACAGCGACCTCATAACAACTTCAGCTACTTCTTGCCACATAACACAACTTCCGTCTAGCCCATTCCAAGCTCAGCCATGCTTTCCCAAGCATCGTTGAGTTCTTCTGTCGGGCCACCTCTGGCCGCGTTGAACAAAGGTCTACCATATTCTGCGACACCATAATCCTCGATTATTCTTTGCCCTTCCTCCGAGAGTATGAATTCCATGAAGGCATCGGCCAGCCTTTCGTTCACACCGGGAACCTTTACTGGGTTGACAACGTAGACGGAGTAGATGTTAATCAGCAAATCTCCTTTATCGATGAGCGGTTTGAGCTCACCCAACCTGCTACTGAACTTGAGATACGTGCCGACGTCGCTGAGCGTATAAGCCCTCTTCTCATTCGCAACCATCAAAGTTTGCGCCATGTCAGCTCCCAGCTCCAGGTACCATGACTTGCCGGACGGGTTAACACCAGCCAAAGACCATAACATCAACTCCCTGGCATGTGTCCCCGAGTTGTCCGCTCTTGATACGAATTTTGCCTTACCTTCTTCACCAGCACTATAAATGGCGGCCATGGCTTTAACAGGTTCCATGCCGGTTATGCCGGCTGGGTCGTTGCTCGGTCCAACTATGATGAAGTAGTTGTATGCGAATATCCTACCGTTTTTTAGCGTTCCATCATTAAGGTATCGTTTCTCGAGATTTGGTGCATGTGATAAGACCATGTCAGCATCGCCTTGCGCAGCTCTTCGCAAAGCTTCACCACTACCGACTGGTATGAATTCAACCAAAACCTTTGGATACTTTTGCTTGAACGCCTCGGCTAGCTTGTCAAGGAGACCAGTAGCGTATAGGCTTGTCGTCGTCGTAACACGGAGCACACCTTCGTATTGTGTTCTTTGGTAAATATAGAGGAAAGAAAGAGAAACAACGACTATAACGATGAGTGCTACAGCTACCCACCTCATTTTCATACACATCACCGTTATTCCTTTTTGAGATAACGGTACTTTATAAATGTTTTTATAAAAAAAGATAACGAGTATGTATGACCTTGAAAGGGATACGTCTGCAGGACTTGGCGGTTAGGGCTGAGGTATTCTTAGAATGGAAGGGTGAGATAATCATCGATTCTAAGCTGGCTAAAGTGTTGTACGAAATTGAGCAAAGGGGTTCGTTACTGGCGGCGTGCAGAGTTGTTGGCGTACCGTATGCAAGGACTTGGGAGAGGTTAGCAAGGGTTGAGGAAATATTTGGAAAGAAGCTATTCGAAGCTAAGCGTGGTGGCCCGGGAGGTGGAGGGGCGAGATTAACGGAACTTGGTAAGGAGCTCCTTAAGCTTTACCTTAACGCCGAGGCTAAGCTTGGCACCCCATCTAGATCGATAGCGGAGACAAAGGTCACGAAGAGTATGCCCGACTTGGCCGTGATGGGAAGCAACGACCCAGCGCTAGAGGTCCTCATCGGGATTCTCAAGGCGAAGAAGCCTAGTCTAGACGTCGAAGTCTCTTGGCTTGGCTCGGCAGGCGGTCTAGCAGCGCTCATGATGGGTGATGCACACGTAGCCGGGGTTCACCTCCTAGACCCTGTGACGGGCAAGTACAACGTGCCCTTCCTAAGCAGGTACTGGCTCGAGGACAAAGCAGTAATCGTCAGGGGGTATCAACGCGAACTCGGCTTGGCGTTTAGACATGACACGGACGTCAGCGGAATATCAGACTTGCTGGATCGTAACCTCAGACTCGTGAACAGAAACCCGGGCTCGGGCACGAGAACTTTACTGGATCATTTGCTCAGACAAGCGGCACTTGATAGAGGCATAGACCCAGCCGATGTACCACGGCTCGTTAGAAATTATGACAGAGAAGTCAAGACACACTTCGAGGTTGCTAAGGAGATAGCAACAGGGGCTGCAGATGTGGGAATGACTGTGAGGTATGCCGCAGAGCTCTATGGTTTGCAATTCATGAGGCTTGTATGGGAATGGTACGACCTAGCAATCCTAAAAGAAGCAATGAGGAGGGAGACGATAAGGGAGCTAATCAAACTTCTGACATCCAAAGAGTTCATGCAAGCGATAAAGCGGATGAAAGGATACAGAACGACGAGCGAGACAGGTAAGGTGATGAGCGATTAAAATAACGAGCCTTAAGTCCCTTATTTAGGTTTGGTACGTGTCGCTCTTTTATTGGCTATGTATTCGTACTTTAGGGTCTTTGTAGGCTTCTCCGGAATCAGACCTTCGGGTCTGTAAAGCAGGACGATGAGGAGTGCAAGTCCTAGCAACATATACTCGAGCCAGACCACGTCGAACGGAAGGAACGTTTCGAAATAACTCTTGTAGAAAGTTATAAGCCTCCGAACTGTCACGAATATGCCCGCTCCCACGAGAGCTCCGAGGTTATTGCCAGCCCCTCCGACTATCACCATAACCCATGGCCAGAAGGTATGCGTGACCCTGTTGAAATCACGAGCAGATACGCTTGCCGTGAGGAACGAGTAGAGCGCTCCACCTATTGCGGCTATCGCACATCCTACAACCAGTGCCTTGATTCTTAACTTATCGACATCTTTCCCGTAAACTCTGGCCGAGAGCTCGTCATCCCTTAAAGCTCTAAGCGTCCTACCAAGGGGCGACCTACTAACGAACTCTAGGTAGATGAATATGGCCGCGGTCACACTGATTATCGTTAAAGATACATAGAGCGGTCTGTACTCTCCGCTGACCCACCTGAACGGGTCTGGTATGCGGACGCCTAAGCTACCTCCGATAAACGGCTCCCAGTTATCCCCTATAATCTTTAAAACTTCTGCTATAGCCAGAAGGGTCATAGCAAGATAATCGCCCCTAAGCCTTATTCCCGGATAAGATGCGATATATCCCAAAGCCGCCCCGGCCAATGCAGCTCCTACTAGTGAGAGTAAAAGATAGCAGATTGAGAGTGTAGGGTCGTTCATTAAAACTTGATTAATCGAGGAAACGACTTCCAAGTTGTTTTTGATAAAGTCCGATCCTGCAGGTGTGTTGAACAGATACGCGATAATCCTGCCCGGAACAGCTCCAACGAAGAAAGCACCTCCTGCAACGGCCAGTAGCTTTCCAAAGTTCGGTATCCCTGTATATCCGAACTCAAGGTTTAGACTCATGGAAATTATCGCGAATATGCCGAAGAGGGTCAACAGGTCTATGAGGAACGTGAGCGGGATGGGAAGCGCCACCCTATCCCACCTTCCTCAAGAACTTTTTCCAATTCACGCCGGCTAAGCCCCTCGGAGCGATGAGCAACGTCAGCATCATTACGATTAAAGGTATCACAGGACGGTAAGGAACGACCCATGGCCCGAGGGTCATTGATAGGTAGCCTGTTCCCAGCACCTCGGCTAAACCTATTATTGCACCTCCAACAAAAGCTCCGTATATATTGCTCAAGCCTCCTAGTATACTTGCGGCAAATATGCTTATCAGCAATCTTATACCTATGTCCGGGTTGCATGTCATGTACAACGGCATGAGAGCGCCGACAGCCCCTGCCAGTCCGCCCGAGATGAACCAAGAGATTGCATACATCCTATTGATGTTTATCCCGACAACCTCTGCCAAGGAGGGGTTCTCTATCGCCGCCCTCATTGCTATTCCAAACTTCGTCTTGTTTAGGAAGAAGTAAAGTAAGGTTATCATAACAAAGGCAAGGATGGGAGCTATAACAAACAATCCTGGCTGTCCAAATATCTCAATATCAAAACCCTTCAGCTGGAAGAGCCTTGTGATAATCTTGTGAACTCTGTTAAGATAATCGGCAAATATGTTAATCAACGATATGAGTATCATATCGTATGCTATTGTCGCGACCATTAAGATCACATAATTCGCGCCCCTATCCATTAAAGGCTTCAACACCGCCAAGTAGAGTACCAAGGCTATCACTCCCCCTAGCATGAATGCCGGAATAGTGCCCAGATACGGGTTAATGTTAAGTAGCCGAACCAATGCCAGGTTCAAGTATATGTTCAGCGTGGCGAAGTCCCCATGGGCGAAGTTGGGAACCTTTGTAGTCATATAGGTCAAAGTCAACCCTGCGCTGAGCATAATCATCAGCGAGCTGAAGATCAGGGCATCCCTCACCAGGATAAGACTCAACCTGTCTTCCCTGCCGATGCATCCATTCTAATGGACTTGTTAATAACTTTAGCTAAAGACTTATAAGAGGGACAGCATTTTCAGTAGGTTCAAAGAAGGATGGTAAAAATGATAGTAAAGGGTGTAACGAAAGCCATAGCGATAGTTGTTGCTATAATAACGTTGCTGGTTGGTGTTGGTATAGGGTACGTGGTAGCATCCTATATGGCGCCTGCAGCACCTGTGACCCCTAAGGCCGGCCTAACTGGCGAGGTACCGATTGGCGTACTGCTTCCTTTGAGCGGGCCGCTTGCGACTCTTGGAGAGCCCAATAGGCCTGCTCTGCTCATAGCCGCTGATGAGATAAACAACCTTCTAGCAAAGTCAGGAGCCAACTGGAGAATAAAACTCTACATCGAGGATACAGAGACAAAGCCCGAGATTGCGCTGGAGAAGCTGATGAACTTACATGCAAAGGGCATCAAGGTAGTGATCGGACCGATGGGCAGTGGAGAGGTATTGAAAATAAAAGAATACGCGGACTCGAACAAGATACTGGTCATATCGCAATCCTCAACCTCACCAATGCTTGCGATAAAGGGTGATTACATCTACAGGTTTGTTCCAAATGACCTTTACCAAGGAGTGATAGGGCCTAAGTTTGCCAAGAAGCTTGGTGTAACGCACATGTTCCTCGTATACCTAGCCAACCCTTGGGGTGATGGTCTAGCAGAGGTGTCCGAGAAGACTGCGAAGGAGCTTGGCATTACGGTCGCGGGGAAGTTTAGGATAGCTGAGGGCGCAACAGACTACTCTGCTGAAGTTTCGAGCCTTGCCGCAGAGGTTAACAAGCTTGTAGAACAGGGCATCCCACCTGAAAAGATAATGATACACATAATCACTTACGGTGAGGCTACGACATTCATGCTATCCGCTAGAGAATACGATGTCCTTTGGAAAGTGAAGTGGTTCGGAAGCGATGGAACAGCTTACGAGGGAACGCTCATTGACGAAGTGAAGACCGCAGAGTTCGCTTCAAGCGTTAGGTTCGTAAGCCCAATATTCACGCCCACGAAAACAGCAAGGTATCAAGAGTTAATGGACAAAATTGTCAGCCAGCTTGGAAGGACAGCACCACCTTATGCTTTCAACGCTTATGACGCTTTATGGGTGGTAGCGCTCTGCTTAATGGCGACTGATAAATACGATGCTGATGCCATTATAGCGGTCATGCCTAGTATACTTAAGAATTACTACGGAGCAAGCGGTTACATTGTACTTGACGAGACGGGCGACAGGATTGCTGTGGACTATGAGCTGACTGAGATCCTAGCAAAGGATGGTAGATATGAGTGGGCTGTTACAGGAATGTATTACGGAACGACGGGCGAGATCGTCTGGAAATAGCCTGAAAAAGTTTTAAATTCCTTATTTTTTATGCTATGCGCATAGCATAATGTCAGAGAGCATACTGAGAGTCAGGAACGTGAAGAAAAGCTTTGGTGGGCTAGTAGCCGTAGCAGGGGTTAGCATGGATATTGAGAAAAATACTCTGACGATCCTGATAGGGCCCAACGGAAGTGGCAAGACCACACTCATTAACTTGATAACGGGGGTATACAAGCCGGATGATGGAAGAATCTTTTTTGATGGTATGGATATAACCGAGCTTCCGTCTCACGAGATATTCAGGCTCGGTATCTCTAGGACCTTCCAGATACCGCAGCCCTTTAGAAAGCTCACGGTTCTGGAAAACATGCTGGTAGTCTATCCGGGCAATCCCGGAGAAGGTTTTTTCTCAGCCCTAAAGAGAGGCAGTTGGAGAAAGTTTGAGGAAGAAGCCGTCGAGAGGGCTTTTGAGCTCCTTAAATTCCTCAAATTAGATGATCTATGGGATCAGGAGGCCGAGAAGTTGAGCGGAGGACAGATGAAGCTCCTAGAGGTCGGGAGGGCGCTTATGGCCGGTGCGAAGCTCCTAATAATGGATGAACCTATAGCTGGCGTAAACCCAGTACTCGCCCATGAGATCTTCAAAATTTTCAGGAAGCTTAAAGATGAAAAGAACCTGACGATACTCACCGTAGAGCATAGGCTTGACATCGCTCTCCGCTACGTTGATTATGTTTACGTAATGGCGGCAGGCTCCATGATTACATCCGGAAAGCCAGAAGAGGTTGTCTCGGATAGAAGGGTTATCGACGCTTACCTCGGGGGATAGCGTCTCATGATAGAGATCAAGAACTTGAACTCTGGTTACCGTAAGCTTCAGGTGCTCTTTGACGTATCGGCCAACTTTCAACCTGGAAAGATAAACACAATAGTTGGACCCAACGGAAGCGGCAAGAGTACGCTGCTGAAATCCATATTCGGACTGACCACGATCTATTCTGGATCTGTGAAGTTTGAGGGTATAGAACTCGTCGGTAAACCCCCGCACGAGATAGCTAGACTCGGCATAGCCTACCTGCCCCAGCTTGGCAAGATATTCGAGAACCTCAGCGTGGAGGAGAACTTGATGATGGCGGGCTACACCCTCGATAAATCTGAGATAGATGAGAGGCTGAAGGAGGTTTGTGAGGTATTCCCCCTCGTGAAGAAGTATTGGCGAACTAAAGCCGGTTTGCTAAGCGGCGGCGAGAGGCAGATGATCGCAATGGCCATGGCGCTCTTGAGGAAGCCTAAGGTCATGATGTTTGACGAACCGACGAGCGAGCTTGCACCAAAAGTTGCTAACAGTGTGCTCGAGAAAATAGTTGAGCTCAGAGATGCGATGAAGATCACGATAATTCTTGTGGAGCAGAATGCTAGGAAAGCCCTTGAGATAGGTGATAGAGCCTATCTGCTGGTGGGTGGAAGGCTCTCATTCGAAGGAGAATGTGTCGAACTCCTAACACACCCACAACTTTCGGCGCTTTACCTCGGATTGGGTAGTGGCTCCTAACCTTTTCTCACCCGCCAGTCGGTTTTCCTATTAGCTCCACCTTACTGTACTCCTCAGCTCCGACTCTTCTTTCGAATTTGTAAAGTATGGCATCAGCCTCCTCGAAGACCTCTTCATCATGCGTGATTACGATCACCTGAGTGATCCCTTTGCTTAGCGCCGAGAAGACTTCAGCAAGCCTCCTCTTGTTATCGGAGTCTAAATGCACAGTTGGCTCGTCAAGTATGAAGAAGCCTAGCCTTCTTGCACCAAGTATGTCGCCGATGGCAAGCCTGAGAGCTAGGGCAGCGGCAACTTTCTCACCGCCACTAAGCCTATCGGTATCGACTTCTCGCCCCCTCTGGTAACTCTTGATCTCGAACTCATTCTTAACCTCCTCGAGCTTTATGCCATCAACGTTGATGTTGAACAATCCCAAGTGCTCGGTGGCAAGCCTTGACACCTCCTTGATCGCCCATGACCTGAGGGATTTGAGCACAGACCCGTCTCTATAGTATACTTTTTCCCTAACATCCACGAGAAAGTCACGGAACTTTTTGGCATCTTCAAGTATGCTTATGACGTTTTTGAGCTTAGAAAGCGCATCTTCTTTCTCCTTAATGTCTTTCTTATCCCTTTCGATCTCATTCTCCAACGCGCCGACATTCTTTTGAAGCTCTTCATAAGAACTCCTGAGGTTATCGTACCGTTCCTTATCGAAAATCTTGGCTTCAGACATAATCTCTTCGACATCCTTTATCATCGGAGCAACACCATCCACCACGGCTAGAGTGCGAAGTTGCTCAAGTTCCGGAAGACTATCTTCCGATATTGACGCTATTGTTTTCTCAACACTTTCTAACGTTTCCTTCATAAGGTTGAGCTTATCTGGGCCATCGATACCAGCACCCTCTAAGATGGTCTGGCTCTTCCTAATTTCTTCCTGCAATTCATCAATGTTCTTATCATCAAGAACGGACACTCGCTCCAATTCCTCTTTCATAGCATTCAACTTAGCACTTGACGAATCTAACCTTGACAAGAGGTCCTTCTCCTCATCGCTTAGTGTCTTCATTTTTGTCCTTAGTTCATCAAAGTATGCTTTGAGCCCGGACTTATAGGATTCTTCGAAAAGCCCGATTACCTCTTTCTTCTTGTCCTCCACGGCCCCTTTCAGAGAATTTTCTCTACCGTCTCTCATCACTAAGGATTTGCCAAGCTCCACGGCCAGATCAATAAGCTCAGCGGTCTTGCTATCGGCCTCTTTAACGATTTCGGAGAATTCCCTCCCCTCTGTCCCCTCTTCGCCTAATATCTCCAATTTTTTCATTATTTCGCTTCTTTCATCCCTAACACGCTCTACCTCTTTCTTTAAATGCTCGATGTCCTTCTCGATACTCGCGATTTCTTCTTTCAGTTTATCCTTCTGCCTTATCCTTTTCTCAACCTCGTCCTTTAACTTCATCTGCTCCAATGCCGACTCGTATTCCTTCAAATCTTCCTTTCTCTTCTTAATCCAATCATTAGCGACATTCTTGATGGATCTAATTGTGGATAAAGCTTTGTAGTATGCCTCACTAAAACGTTGCATATTTTCTAGTTCAGCCTTCATTATATCCCGCTCTTCTTTTAGTTCTACAAGGCGTTGCTCCTTCTCTTTCAATTCTTCTTTAAGCTTGCTCAGAGCCTGCTCGTACTCCGAGATCTCTCTGCTAATTCTACCTACATCATCAACTGAGTATCCCGTCTCTTTCCTTACCCTTTCCTCAAAATCTTTAATCACATCACCCATCCTTTTATAGGCAACTTCCATCATGCTAAGGCCTAAGAGGTCATCGAATAGTGCTTTTATCTCCTTGGGTTGCCATGAAAGTATTCTGTCTATTTCTCCTTGCTGGATGATAACTGAAGCCCTCAACCTTTCGTATCCCATGCGCAGGATTTCTTCAACCTTTTTGGTTACCGCATCCTCCCTCTTCCTCTCACCGCTCACCAAGGGTTTTCCCTCAACCCTTAAGTAGGCATCCTCCAGCCTACCTTGGCCGTCAAAGCTCCTGCCGACCGTGTACGTCTTACCCTCAAGCACGAACTCAACTTCCACCTGACCTCTAGGCGCCCCGTCCCTAGCTATGTTTGTATTGGCCCCCCTTCCATGCTTACCGAAGAGCGCGTACGTTATCCCATCTACGACTGAAGTCTTTCCAGAACCGTTTCTACCCACGAAGACATGAAGGCCCGGTCCCAACTCTAAGTAAGTCTCCTTATGTGATGTAAAGTTCTTGAGAAAGACCTTGGTGATCACCTCAACCTCCCCTCCTTGAAGACCTTCCAGATGATTTCCAGCGCTCCCTTCCTCCAATCCTCATCGTTAAGGGCTTTGAGCAACTCGAAGAGTGCAAACTCAGCCTTTTCGTTACTCCCCAACGCAACCTCCGTCAACCTCCTAAGCTCGGCATCCATGTCGGGAACTTCGTGCAGAACTTCTCTACCAACTTCTTTTAAGATCTGCTTGATATCGACCATGTAGGAAACGCTCAGCGAATCTTCAAACGGCTTAGGATCAAAGGGTCTATCGGTCTCTACTTTTATCAGGAGACATGGTTTCTTATGGTCTTCATGTTTAAGCGATATTAATTCCCGCACCAAGGTTTCTAGCTCTCCGAATTTCACATATCTTTCCATTCTCGGCCTTACAGACTCCAACCTAACTTTGTTTATTTTTGGTTCATCGGAAGAAAGGTCAACCAAGTTAACGAAAGAAGTTTCTGGATCGTCCCAGTCTACCCAATGGGTCATCCCTGGATACGAACCCAAACCATTACCATGCCTAAAATCGTAGGACATATGGATGTGTCCCATCGCATAGTAGTCAAAGTCCATCGGAATGTCGTCCTTGGATATTTCGCCTGCGAATCCATGCAACCCGATAAGTCCTTGATGCAGTACGAGAATCCTCCTCTTTCCATCGATCTGCTTTGCTCTATTAGCGACCTCCTTGATCTTCCTACACAACTCTTCTCTCTCAACTTTTTTGTACTTGTGAAGACCGGCTATGACGACGTCTCCTATAACTAACGGTTCTCCTGTTCCAACATAGTTAGCAATCCCTAAGACATCAAGAATGTAGGGGTGGGGTGTGCTAGGGACGTTGGATATGTCGTGTTCACCAAGAGTAAAGATGAATCTTATACCCTTTTCATTCAGCCGTTTAACTCCCTCTGCAAGAATCTTCATCGCAGTTCCGTAAGGTTTAGAAGAGTCCAGTATATCGCCCGAGTGTATGACTAGCTTAACATGGTCTTTTATGAAGATATCGACGGCTTCTTGGAAGGCATCGTAGTAATCTTGCTCCCTCTCCCTATCCTTTCCTGCGTAAGCTCCGAGATGCGTATCTGATACGTGTCCGATAATCATAGCCTGATAAGTTCCTCCGTTGATATGCCCTTCCGTCTTACGTTAGCTTCCTCGGCCCACAGCTCTATAGCATCCAAGTCCTTGCCCATGTGCTTTTCTTCGACATGATCCACCTTGACGAGTGCAGGTACAGTTACCCATTGACCCGCCAATATCATCTCGCCGGTGTTGAGGCTTGGCAAAGTTGCACCCAATTCTGTTGAAACTTCATCCGTCACATCCATGACGAAGCTTTGGTCCTTTGGATGGGTTAATCCAGATATGGCGAAGCTACCCATTTGACTCACAACGTCTGCATTTAATTTACACGGCCTTTGTGAAACTAAAATCAGAGAGACCCCGAACTTTCTCCCCTCCCTCGCTATTCTAGCTAACACATCGGAACATCTAGAACTTCTATCCTGCGGTATGAATGTGTGTGCTTCCTCGACCGCTATGATTACTGGTGATTTGAACCTCGAGCTTCTCTTGAATATTGCATTTTTCCTATCGTTCAGGATTTCTGTGAGGTAATGCGCCACGATTATCTGGGCCTGTGTTTCTGTTAGTTCTGAAAGATCTAGCACGTTTATTTTGTTAGGCTCAATAAGATTGAGCGGGCTTTCTGCCTCTGTATCGAATATCTTACCCTTTATCGCAAGCCCCCTATCGATTATCTCCAATAATCTGCTGGCGGTAGCTCTCGTTTGGAATTCTTCATCTTCATTATTTGCATAACTTTCAAGCTTCCTCTTCAAAGTTCCCCATAAGTCCGGCGACTTTACTACATCCTTACCGTATACTTTTCTCAGCAAATCCCTCTGTTTTGTGGCATCGCTCCTTATATCAAGCATATCTGCCAATTCTTCGGAATCCAGATATCTTGGGTTAATTCTTGGAGGCACAAACTTCACCTTTTCAATCTTCAGCTCATGATATTCAGCATGATAATCTAGGATTATCATTGTCCCGTTTTTCTCTGCTATCCTTTTCGCTATCAACGCCAAAAGATTCGATTTTCCTTTACCCGTAGCGGCCAGTATCGCGAGATGTCTGGAGGCGACTTTGTTCAAATTTACAGAAACCGTAACGTTCTCTCTCCTTAACAGCTTTCCGACCGCGACCCACTCTTTCGAACTATTATGGAATATTCTCTTCAACAGTTCATCCTCGGCTAGAAAGACAGGTGTTCCCGGATCGGGTGGTAGTGTAGGATAAACGCGCCTACCATTCAAAATTTCTTCGATCAGCCCAACGGCCCTTGCGGTACAGTGCCTAACGGTGTCTCTAGGGTTAACTTTGCTCGCTTCCCTGGCCTCTATCGCCGTTATATAGTCGCCCACTTTTGACAAAAGCTTGCTCTCCAATTTTGAAGATTCCACCAAGTATAGGACTCTTCCATCCACAGTATCTGCCCTGACGAACTCTCCGACCCTCACAACATCTTTAGCTAAGAATTGTATACGCTCAGGTCGTGCCTCGCCGACCACTATTCCGATTTCAACCAACTTCGAGCACCTCCCTAGCTGTAGGAAGAACAGAAAGTCCTGCCACTTCGCTGAGCATGTCTATGAGATCATTGGGTACCGAGGCCATTTCGTGGGCGATCATAAGGGCGTATGGGTATCCTTTGACTGCCGTACTATATAACGCATCAATCACGGATTTGACATATTCAGAATCAATGATCGCAGGAACCTCCACATGTATCGCGTCGGAATTTTCTGATAACCTCACGTAAAAGACCGATACGTTTACCTCCTCTTTCTCAGTTGTTATGGGTTCCGTATATCCGATACCCCTCGTCGCTTTGTTAATGTAGTAAACATCACCTAACGCTCCACCCACAAGGCTCCTGTCTTGAGAATATTTCGAGATGAAAAGGATGTTTTCTGAATTTCTCAACGGTCTGACATAAGCAGTATACTCCCTAAAGAGTTTGACCCTGTTCAAAGTACGCACTTCACTCAGCCTAGCCAAAATAGACCCATCAACCAATACCATATCAGAAAGATTTGATGCCCTTGACGCCAAGTCATGCTCATAACATTCAGCAATGCTTTTCATGTAGAGCTCAGGGCTTAAGCCAGAACCCTCCGCCTCCATGGGTAGTATATCGACCTCAACAACGGGCTCTATAACGGTTTCTGATGATGGTGCGACGGCTATGGCCCTGATGGCATACAAGTAAAAACCGCAATACGTTCTATAGTTCCATCCGCTGTCGATTGCCGCAATTTTCTTCTTTACCTCCTTAGGTTGGTAATGCCTCCAGACATCCTTTGCCCTACCCAACCATTCCCTATACCTCTCACTACTTTCTTCTTCCTGTAATTTTTGTTTGAGCAACTTTGCGCGTTCAAAGAGTTGCTTCAGAGTCATTGGTATAAAGTTGGACACGGCTTAAAATAAAGCTTGAGTGCGGCCCATCATTCGTCACACACTGTTTAAGAAATTATAAATAATGCAACAAAGCTTAACATATCCGTGAACAAACTGGCCCTGATGAAGAAAAAGATTTTCGCAGTTGAGATATTGAGGGTTCTGAAAAAGAATTACGCCTACAAAGAGCTCTCCAAGCTGATAGACCTGCCGCCGAGTGTTTTGAGCAGATACATAAACGGCCACGTAATACCGCGCATCGAAAAGGCTGAGATGATAATAGAAGCCTTCAAGGAAAACTACATACGCGACATACTCAGGTCAAAGGTCGTAGAGAGGAATGGGGCCTATGACCTAACCTCAGTTTGCTACGATGCTGGCCTTCAACAGCTCATCGCGAAATGTGTGGCTGGTGAGTTTGAACTCATAAAGGTGGACAAGATTCTGACGGCCGCGGTTGATGGAATACCGATAGCAATCCAGCTCGGGAACGAGCTCGGCGTCAAGTCCATCGTCGTAGCAAAGGGAACAAAGGAGGTGGGTGTAGAGGAGTTCCTCGAAGAGAAGGCAGTGTTCTCACCAGCGCTCTTTAAGACCTTCTACATACCCAAGGGCTCTATCAAGAAGGATGAGAACGTCCTCGTGGTTGACGACATAATGAGAACCGGCGCGACACTCGAGGCAATGGTGAGGCTCGTGGAAAAGTCGAAAGCAAAAACCGTGGGAATATTTACGTTGTTCTCAATCAGGAATTGTGAAGAAGAGCTGAAGAAGAAGTTGGGGCTAAAGTGTAAGGTCATATCGTTCTTAAACCTCTCATAGTTAGGCTTAAATCCACGCCTAAAACAGATGATTCCCAAGGCCGCGTTGGTAACGCTACACATCGGTATTGACGATACCGATTCTAAGAAGGCAATGTGCACGACATACGTAGCCGCAATAATCTACGAGGACCTGCTGAAAATGGACTTAACCCCTGTTAAGAGGCCCCAGCTTATTCGTCTTAACCCAAACTGTCCCTACAAAACGAGGGGCAATGCAGCGGTGGCCTTGAGGTTTGCGGTAAATTCGGGAAAGCTGGACAACGTCAGAAAAACAGTATTGGACAGAGTGTATGAGCTGGCTGAGCTGGAGTGTGAGGGTACGGAGCCTGGCGTCGCGTTCTACGTTGGCGAGGAGATACCGGACAAGTTAAGGGATTTCTCTATGACAGTCGTTAGGAGGATGGTTTCTGTTGAGGATGCTTTCTCTGTCGCCTCGGATGTTGGAGCCGAGCTTTATGCGCTGAAGGGAAGAAGAGGAGTAGTCGGTGCACTGGCTGCTATAGGTATGGATAAGATTCCTAGAAAAACTTACGAACTTATAGCGTATAGGGTTAAACAGAACTGGGGCACATTAAGGAGGGTTGACGAGGACTCCGTCATTAAGATGGATTCAATGACAAGTCCGTGGACTTTCGACAACTTTGACTATGAGACGAAAGAATCGAGGATAACACCACACACGCCATGTCCTGTGCTCTTGGGTATTAGGTCGCTCGACCCAGACATGGCCTTTTACGCATTCTCAATTCTAAGGATACTGGAACCAGTGGAGAGAGTATTGCTCTTCGAGACGAACCAAGCAACCGACCTGCACATACAAGAGGTAAGGATTTCGGATATAGAAGAGAACACCTCGGTATCGGTTGAAGGGATTGTCGCAGACTTGCCTAAAGTCGTGCCGGGTGGTCATGTATTCTTCACGTTGAGGGATGAGACGGGGGTAATTCAGTGCGCCGCCTTTGAACCCACGAAGTCTTTCAGAAACGTTGTGCGCGCCCTCAGGCCCGGAGATAGGGTAAGGGTTTACGGCGGCGTAAAATCTAAGCCCGGCATGCCCTTAACGATAAATTTGGAGAAGATACATGTGATAAGCCTCGCAAAATATGTCCGTGCCCTACCGCCGTCCTGCAACGTTTGCGGAAAGAAAATGAAGTCAATGGGCCAAAACAAAGGCTATAGGTGCCCGAAGTGCGGGAACAAGCTGCCAGAAGATTCGAGGGTACTCGTTGAGGAGCAAAGGGCTTTAACACCGGGCGTTTATGAGGTCCCACCTTCAGCAAGAAGGCACCTATCAAGACCGTTGTCCCTCGAAGAATTGGCACACCACCAGGAAGCGTTGAAAGCTTAATGTTTATAGTTAACGAAATGTGTTGAGGTTAGGGAGAGTAAAAGGTCGTTGATAAAGAAGGTGACAATAGTCTACACACCGATGAAGGCAAAAGCTGTGGGGATGGCTAGCGAGCTATCTAAGCGCTTAAGCGATTTAGGGGTTGAGAACGAAGTCTTGGACTCTGAACGAATAATGGAAATAGGAAGTAAGATATTCGCCGACCTTGTCATAACGCTTGGCGGCGATGGCACGATACTGAGGAGTATACATTCCTTGGCCGATCATAGAACGCCCATACTTGGAGTGAATTTCGGTAGAGGTGGCTACCTCGCCGAGCTCGACCCAGAGGAAGTGCATGGAGTCTTGGATAGTGTACTTAAAGAGAACTTTGAAGTTGAAGAAGTGATGAAGCTTTCGGTCTATGCAGAAAATAGAAAGTTAGGGGATGTTGTCAACGAAGTTTACGTCTCAGGCGAATACATCGGTAAGGTCGTCGAGTTCGAGATTGTACGTGGTAGCTATGCTCTACTCGAAGGTGTGGCTGACGGTGTTATAATCGCGACACCGCTAGGTTCGACAGCTTACGCCATGTCTGCAGGAGGTCCGGCCGTTGACCATAAGCTCAACGTTGTGGTTGTTGTGCCTGTATGTCCGCTTACGAGAATGAGCCCGCTTGTGCTACCAGTTGATGGCACCATAACTCTGCGCTTAAAAGCTCCGAGGGTTCACGTGCTAATCGATGGTCAGATTAGGGAGATTCTAGATAAGGAAAGACTCATCATAAGCAAGTCCGAACAAACCGTCCGCTTCGTCCGAGTTAAGAGGGAGTGCAGCTTTGCAAGAAGACTCAGGAAACGTCTCCGCTAAGGAAGACAAAAAGCCGACGTTATATGTTCTTGATTCAACGGCTCTTATAGCCGGTCAAACGGATTTTTCGAGGAAGGAATTCGTTACCACACCTTCTGTCCTGTCAGAGGTCATGCATGATGAGTCTGTAAAAAATATCGTGGAGGTCGCCATCGATTGTGGTCAATTGGAAGTTTCCAGTCCTTCAGAAGATAATATCAAAGAGGTGGAGAAGATTGCGACCTTGACCGGTGATAAATTTAAACTATCGAGAACGGATATAGAAATCTTGGCACTCGCTCTGGAGAAGAGCAAAGCTGGGATGGATGTTACCATAATAAGTGACGATTACAGTATCCAAAACCTTGCTAGACGCATGGGTATAAAAACCGTTGGTGTCATTCATCCCGGAATCAGGAAACAAATAACTTGGGTAGCTTACTGTCCCGTGTGCGGTATGGAATATGGTGTCAGCAACTTAAACGTCTGCGCGAAGTGCGGCGTTGAGCTGAAGCGAAGGCCGGCAAAACGATAACGTCGCTTTACGACCGAAAAAGATTTAAACCATATGTATTACTAAGTTTCACGAAGTGAAAGATTCATGAAAACCGTTGCCTTAATAAAGGGTGACGGTGTTGGGCCAGAACTCGCTGAAGCATTTCTAAAGGTTTTTAATGCTGTTAAACCTAACGTCAAGATTATTCCGTTGGAAGCAGGTTTCGAATGGTGGCAGGCACACGGAGGCCCATCCCTAATACCTCCAGAAACTTGGGAAGTTTTGGAGAGGTCTGATGCGTGCTTGAAAGCTCCGACTACGACACCTTGGGAAAGGGGCATGCCTAGGAGTGTCGCAGTAAGCATCAGGCAGAGGTTCGACCTCTACGCCAATATAAGACCGATTAAGACTTTCAAGGGATTGCAGGGACGATTCGGCGACCTCGATTTCATATGCGTCAGGGAGGGCACCGAAGATCTTTACACAGGAATCGATGTTAGACTATCTGACGATTGCGCAATAGCTATCAGGAAGATTTCTAGGAAGCAGTCCGAGAGGGTAGCTAGGAAAGCGTTCGAGATAGCCAAGTCAAAGGGTTGGAGCAAGGTAATAGTTGTCACGAAGAGGAACATAATGAAGGAGGCCGATGGGATGTTCTGGGAATCTGTGGAGAGGGTTGCGAAAGAATATCCCGGCATATCTTATGAAGAGTATTTTGTCGATAATATGGCACAACAGCTTGTGAAAAATCCAGAGAGATTCAACAATAACGTGATACTCGGGACCAATATGTTCATGGATATATTGTCTGAGGAAGCCTCCGGTCTTGTTGCTAGCATAGGTTGCATATATTCTGCAAACTTTGGCGATAATTACGCGATGTTTGAACCGGCGCATGGAAGTGCGCCAAAGTACAAGGGCATGAACAAGGTAAACCCAACCGCCATGATTCTGTCGGGTGCGTGGATGCTGGAATATCTAGGAGAGGTTGATGCGGCTAAGGCGATATTTGAGGCCACGGAAGCTGTTATAGCTGAGGGGAAGGAGGTCACGTACGACCTAGGCGGCACAGCCACGACTTTTGAGATGGCAGAGGCCATAGCCGAGAAAGCAAAAGAACTGCTGAGGAAGTAGACGTCAGCAATACTTCGAAAGAAATGATAACAGTTTACTGAGTTTGTTATTTTTTTCTAACAAAGAGATCCAATCAACGAAATCCCCTCTGCCCCCCTCAGATAGTAGCTTTACTGTCATTTTTGCTGCTTTATGTCTCCCCAAATGCGTGACATCCAATTGAGCAACTTTTGAGCGACCGAATTTGTGAACGAATTCGACATACTGTTCATCCGTAAGCTCAGCCGCGACATTCGCAGCAACCTTTCTGAGAGGATACCCGCGAGAACGCAACACGGCAAGCAGACTTAGTGGGTTCCTCCTGAGTACCACGACTCTCAACACCTTACAGTCCCTTGGCTTGAATGCTATGTGGGTGGCGACAATCGGTGGCTTTACTTCTTCCTTTATTGCTGAGCTAAGAGCGGCCGAGAGCGCTCTGAGGTCAATGATGTAAGACCTGCTGCTCCTATCGTATGTCGTATAAAGTCTCTCCGACTTCACGAATTCTGGTATATCAATGAACCTCGTACGCATCAATTTCGCGGCCAAAGAACCTATCGTCGTCTTGCCTACGCCGGGAACGCCGGCTATTATGTACAGGTCCGTCAACGCATTCCACGTAATGGCTCAAGCTTAATAAAACATTCGGTTATTATTGGAAATATAATGCGAAGGCTCAGAATAATTCAATCAAAGTACTTAGGGAGGATCGCGGAAATCGTAGCGGGACGTCTGAAAGAAGTTTATGGACTTGATGTTGTGGTAGATGAAAAGACATTTAATGTTACTCCGTATAGCTTTAATGCTTTACGAAGACAGCACAACGCAGTCTCTATAGCAGAAGTGCTTTCGAAAATGAAGATGAACGATGAACTCCTACTCGCATTGGTTGATGTAGACACGTACGCACCTGGGTTGAATTATTGCTTCGGCATAACTTTAAAGGATGTCGCCGTCGTTTCCACATACAGGCTCGACCCAAGGTTCTATGGCTTACCATACGATGAGTCTCTTTACCATGAAAGGATAATCAAGGAAGCATGTCATGAAGTCGGTCACCTTCTTGGGCTCAAGCACTGCGATAACCCAAAGTGTGTGATGCACTTCAGCAACTGGATACACGATACGGATGTTAAAGGTTATATGCCGTGTGCGCGTTGCATAAGCAAGCTTAGATAACATATATACATGCCCGCAAAAATTGTACTTTTCATGAAAGCTGAGGATCTGACGTGCTTCATACCCGTTGGTGGCATGGCAAAAAGGCTAAGACCATTGACCTATGATGTATCTAAGCCATGCGTAAGATTCATGAACAGAGCGCTTATAGAGTTTCCAATACTCGCATTGGCGAGTCAAGGAGTAAGGAATTTTATACTGGGTGAGCAGGGCTACACGAACTACACAGACCTTTTTGACCAGTTTGGTGACGGTACTGGTTTCTCTGCGAAGTATGGCATAAACCCAAGAATCCACATAATGCACCAGCCGAATGTAGATGACTTGGGGAGTGCCGACTCGTACAGGATAAATGTTGAATATTATGATGTCGAAGGGCCAGTGATAGTCGTCCAAGGAGATAACATATTTGATATAAATCTCGAAGACATGATAAGGTGGCACGAGAAGAAGGGCGCATTGATGACGATTGCCCTCTTCAGGGTGAAAAATGTAGAAGAGTATGGTGTGGCCGCAGTCGATGGTGATATGAGAATAAAAAAATTTGTAGAGAAACCAACACCCGAGCAGGCTCCGAGCAATTTGATAAATGCTGGAATATACTTGCTAGCGCCTGAAGTTAGGAAGCTGGTCGGATGCGATGAAGTAAAGAAAATTTTGGATGAAAGAAAAAGGCTGGATTTCGGCTACGACCTGATACCTTATCTTGTAGATAAGGGCTTTCCAGTATACGGTTACGAGATATCTGTTTGGTACGACGTTGGCAACCCAAAGGAATACCTGAGGGCTATGGTTGAGATACTCAACGGCGCGATTGACATCAAAATGCCGGAAAGGTTGGTCCAGCTAAACAGTAAGGTTTGGGTACAAGAGTATGGTGACGAGTCCAATAAGATCAGGGATGACATGTTGAGAAAGTACAGGGATGGCAAGATAATCGTCGAGGGTGCGGCACTGATAGGCAAGCATGTGAAAATAGGCGAACGTACGGTGATACAAGATTCCTGTATAGACAACTACTGCATAATAGGGGACAACGTCAGGATTGAAAGGTCTGCGATAATGGATGCCGTGAAGATCGGCGATAACGCTTGCATAGTTGATAGCATAATTGGTAGGAAGTCTATCATAGACTCTTCTCGGAACAATCCAACTTACATCGGCGAGTACTCGGTGATCGGCAACGCCGTCAGGATAAGGGAGGGTTGCAAGCTTATCGGGACGAGGGTGAATCCATACTTGACTATACCGCCGGGCATGAAGTACGTTAACAAGTACATCGAGGATTACAAGGACGTTGTACAGATGGCCGAGTAGGTTTATATAATTAGTTCAGCACGGTGGGAAAATTTTTTCCCGCGGTGGGAAGCTAAAACAGCGTGGTACTGTCGTCCCATTCCCCTATGGTACGCTGGCCAAATCCTCCCCGTCCTTCGTGCCCTGCTGGGACGATTTCAGCATGGAAAGCATTTGCTGTATCTGGTTGGGTGTTAGTATGCCGGCTTGTAATAGGTTCACTATGGAGTTGGGGGAGGCATAACCAGTAAGCTTGCCGATGTTGCCCTTAATCTGCCTCCACTTTAGGCTAGTGTTCCCGCTCTTGGAGGAGTATAGGACACCAAGAACGTCGGCTACCTTCACAAACTTTACGTTTCTGATCTGGCTGAGGAAGACCTTAGATACCGCCTCCACATGAATCGTCCCTTCTTGGGGGTCCCTTTCCGGGAAAACCGTGGGGTCCTCTAGATATTCTTTGGGAATGAATGACGCGCAAGAGTTGCTTATCACAAACCTCCTGAACTTCTCGAGTGTCGTCTTCGTTTCGATCTTTGTCATAGTCTTTTTCTACAAATTGTCATAAACAGGCGCATCATTAAACCTTTACGGGAATCTTAGCCGAAAACCTGCCGCCCCTTGGCCGGTAAACTTCAGGATGGTATGCGGGGTATTAGGATACCAAGACAACCCGTATATGGCGCCTCTATAGACGGAAAGGCATCCTTACACCCTGTCGTTTTAGAATTTGCCATTATAAACGTCTTCGTATCCCGATTCAAAAATAAAAAGACTTTCTTGAAAAACCGAGGCTATATAGAATTTTTTAGCCCAAAATAAGCCATATAAAAGGAAATCTTTGGAACAAAAACGTTAAAGCGTCCGGGCGGTATTAGAGCCTTGGGTGATTATTATGTTGAACCTAACGAGCATAATAATAGAGTCCGCAGTATTCTCGATCATCATGATAACCTTATGGATGAGTGCTGAGAGGTTAGTGCCCAAACTCTCGGCAGCCCTTAAGGAAATCATAAGGAGGCGCCGTAAGGCTAAGTATAACAATAACCACAAGAGGAGGCGCAGGTCTTCATCGCTAGTGGTAGGGCCGAGCGTGCCACACTTCTGGAATAGGTAGTTATACCGATTTTATGGGTAAACACCGCAAGTAATGTCTTGCGCAACATAAATTCGCCGGCAAAATAACGCTCTGTTAATCGTAGTTTGGACGTTGCACGGCATCTGTCATATTATGGCCAAGGATGCGGCATTTAGCATCCTTAAAGTTTGGTGCGTCATGGCCTTAAGCCTCTTTACGGTAAACCCAAATATATTGCGGTTAAAATCAAAGGCAAGGGAGGAGAACCCTTAAAGTGGAAAATACAGACGAGCGCTCCGCGGGAAAGCTTGAGCTTGAGGAGAGGGTAAAATCTGTACCGCACATAAAGGAGGTAATTCTAGAGAATTTCATGTCCCATGAATACTCTAGGATACCGCTAAAACCGGGTCTTAACGTCATAATGGGGCCTAACGGTGCTGGAAAATCCTCAATACTTCTCGGGATATCCGTCGCCCTCGGCCAGACCTACACGGAGAGGGGTGAACGATTAAGTGACCTCATACGTCGTGGGAAAGATGTGGCTAGGGTCACTGTTGTGTTCAACAACAGTGCACATAACGGCAAAAGACCATTCAGAACTATAAACACGGACACAGTATCCATCGCCAGATACCTCAAGAGAAACGGAGACTACTGGCATTACGTGAACAACAGATTCATGACGAAGGCTGAGGTCGAGCACTTGCTTAAGCAGGTGGGCATAAACCCCAACAACATGCTCATAATAATGCACCAGAATATGATAGAACAGTTCGTAACAAAAAGCAGCGTTGAAAAGCTCCAGATGGTCGAGGACGCCGTAGGTGCATCGAAGCTTAGGGAGAGGATAATAGATGCCGAGGCCAAGCTGAACATGTTGCTTACAGAAGAAGCGGGCCTCAAGAAAACTCTGGAGGAAGCAAGGGCGACAGTTGAATATTGGAAGGAAGAGTACGGGAAGCTAGTAAAGCTCAGAAGGCTTGAGAACCATAGGGTTGAGCTTGAGCGTGAGCTTGCTTGGTCTCAAGTAATAGCTCTAGAGAACGATGTAAAGAGGATTGAGGATAAAATATCCTCCCTCATCTTAGAGATTGAGGATCTAAACAAAGAAACTAAAGAGCACGAGTTAAAAGCTGGAGCTTTACGTGAGGAGATCCGCGGAGCGGTACACCAATTAAAAGGAGCGGGACCTCAAACATCCGAAGCTTTGGACGATTTGGAAAAAAGGATAGATAGGCTGATAGACGAACTCGTTGACGAAAAGGTGCAAGAAGGAATTGCAAGGTTCAAGATACGCTTAACAGAATCCGAGATGAGAAAGCTAAAGTCTCAGTTAAGCGAGCTGAAGACGAAGCTTGCCTCTCAGCTGTCTGAGGCTGAACTGAAAGGGCCTCGTGTCGAGACTAACAGAAAACCAATGGAAATCCAAGAAGATTTGAAGATCTTAGAAGTTCAAATAAACTCTTTGGGTAGCGTAACGCCCAATGCTGAAGAGATGTACCTCTTAGCGGATGCTAAGTATAGCGAGGTCGAGATGAAGGCCAAGCAGCTCTCTGAGAACATAGAAAAGGCAAAGGAAGAAGTTGAGCGTAGGAAGGAAGTTTGGAGAGAGTTCCTAAGGAAGCTTATGTCGGAGGTCGAGCCGGCTTACATCCAAATACTAAAATCTGTCGATGCGAACGGCAAAATATCTTTACGCAACCTGGAGGATATTGAGAAGGCATCCCTTGACCTTTATGTTGGCTTCAGGGGTGTCGAACCTGTCCTCCTAGACTCCCACACACAGAGTGGTGGTGAGAGGATAGTAGCGACACTCGCTTTCCTTCTTGCGTTACAGAAGTACGTTAAATCACCATTCAGGGCTGTTGATGAATTCGACGTTCACTTGGACCCGCTCAATAGGGAGAGAATGGTAAAGATGTTGACGGCAACCGCCAAGGCCGATCCGTACGTCCAGTATATAATAATAACGCCAGGTTACATAAACGTGGGCGAGGATGCGAACGTAATCATCGTCCAAAACGTAAGCGGAAAGTCATCCGTAGGTGTGGTAGAAAGGTAATGCGGTATGTCTCATGAAAGAAGAACTGTAAATAGGGAGGAGCTTGAAAGGATAATAGCGCTCTGCGAATCTATCGAGAAAAGGGGTCTGGACCCGTTCTCGGTCAATGTGAAGGAACTTCTAATGAAGCTAAGGCGCATATTGGAAGAGCAGAAGGATTTAGAGATAATAATCCTCGATGCTGAGACGCTCTACAAGATAGCGGTCCTAATATCGCTGCAACAAAAGTGGTTGAAAGAAAGGGCATCATCGCTTTTCATAGATAGTCAGCTCGTATCGCTCAAAATAACCTCTGCCGAACCAAAGCAGTTGGCTGCGGCGCTCGCTAGGAGCTGGAGACCCATCGTCAGGGCTGAGCAACTTACGCCTTACAGAGTAAGGCAGGGTATGGAATACTTTTTGATGTTGCCTCCTAGGGATAGGGCCTACGAGAAGCTTCCGACAGCGCAAGAGGAAGCATTACGCATCCTAAAGGGAGCAGAGTATGCGAAGGATGTAGTGTTGGAGGATGAAGTGAGAAAGATACATGAAAGGTGCATTATGGCAGCAGGGAGCGATGGCGAAGTAGATTATTGGTCCATAGTAAGCGCCGACACATTTGAGGAGACTGTATGGAGGGCCTATGTACTCAGCTTCGTCGTCAGCGAGGGATTAGCAGATATAAAGAAAAATCCCCTTACGGGTGAGATAAAGGTAGTGCCTTATCCTTCAAAGCGTACGAGAGAGAAGGTGGCCGCATTCGTAATCTCCTTAAAAAGCGGGGAGGTGCCAAAGGCTCTTGGAAGAGAAAAGGAGTGAGGTCGAGCGAGCAAGTAAGAAGATAGCAATAGCTGCTAGTATGCTTCTCTTCTCAAGCCATAGGCTTCCAGGCGTCAGGGGCTGGGAGCTACGTAGGAGGTTGGGCAAAGATTATCTCAAGATAATTGATGCGCTGAATAATAAACTGAACAGCATAGGTCTCAGAGTAAAGATAATGTTCGACCAACCATCGGGCGAACATCCAGCTCAGGACGACTTTGACAAAGCTAGATTCTTCATAACACTCTCCGAACCGCTCACAGTCGCCGATATAGTGGCCGCAGGTTGGAGCATAGAAGATGTGGCAATATTGGCTGCTGTGCTCTCTTATATTTTCACGAAGGGTGGTAAGGCTACTGAGAAGGAACTAATGGAGCTTCTAGAGGTAAAGTTCCCAAGATGGAAGGTGGAGGCAGCCATAGAGCGGTTTATCAGGAAAGGGTACCTTACGAGAATTGAGGATAACATGATAAAGGTTGGATGGAGAACTTTGGCGGAGGTGGATGAAAAGGAGTTGTTAAAGGCTATAACGGACATCACTCCGCCGCAACCAAAGGAAGATAATAAAGAGAATATCTAGCCGAAGAATCCCTTTTCCTTTAGCTTGCGAAGCATGGCTCTTAAACTCTCCGTAATTTCCATATTCATAGCTTCGTCTACAGATGCCCAGAGTACGTCTGAGGCATCCGATGCTGCCCTGAGATTGCCGCCAACCGGTCTAGCTAGATAATCTAAGATTACATAATGGAAGGCTATGTTGCCAGCATCATCTTTCCTGATAACTTCAATAATGTCCAGCAACTCGAGCACCTCAACCACGAGACCTGTTTCTTCATAAACTTCCCTAACTACTGCATCTTTCAACGACTCTCCGAGCTCGACGGTACCTCCTGGGATTGACCACTTTCCCTTACCAGGCTCGTTTACTCTCTTAACGAGAAGTATGTTGTGGTCTTGAAGTATTAGCGCACCTACTGCGACAACCGGCATCTTTGGATATTCTTTACCCATATAGCACTTCACCGCGTTATTTGAATGCCGAAATCAGCTTTTTCTTCTCCTCCTCGATTATGTATTGTATCAACCTATTCGTTAAACCTCCCTCTTTCTCTAAGACCCTAGCAGCGTCATTTACAGTAAAACCTTTCCCCGATAGTGCCACGAGTGCTGCCTTTCCATACTTCTCTACTAAAATCGAACTCTTCTCTATTTCCTTAAGGAGCTCCTTCTCCCTTCTGCTTATAGGCTTGCCCTTTCTAGATATCAGGCCGTAAATATCCTCCACCTCACCTCTCACGAAGCCAAGTTTTCTTGAGCCACATGCAGGACAAGATGGTCTTTCATCAACATCCTTGATAACCACTTTGTCAAAGTACTGATAACAGTCAGAACATACAAGAACGCCTGTCTCGTTCATCAATCTGGCCCTAACTGCCATCAATACCAATCTTTCAATTCTATCTGAAGATACTGTTTCGTAGGCCTCTTGGTAGCGTCTGAGCGTGAGCAACGCTAGAGGTGAGGGAGTTATGGTATCGGATGGCGAGTATATTGTAAGTTCATAATTTCCCATAGATATTGAGCGGAGAAGCTCATAAGCACCGTACTCGTCAAAATCTTGGAACAGACAATAGGACATCGCCTCATCATAAACCACAGTACCTTTCAGCACTTCAGCGATCTTCGAGAGGTTGACGTCAAGTATGCTCGCTTCTTTGCTGACGACACCCATTTTTCTTGCCACATGAACTAGCCTCCTCCTGAATAGCGTCGACCCTTCTATAGCTTTTCTTAAGGCCTCTCCGAAGGTCCCTTCGGATAAAATCTTTAAGGCCTCGAGTACGAGCTCCGGATAAACGTGCTTTGACCTTATGACAATTCTGTAAGGGTCTTGCTGAACGGCGATTGGCATTCCAATCTTTTCGGATATTAAGAACGAAATAGCCTTGGCCAAAGTCCTGTTTATTCTAAGCCCTCCGTGTATGTGTATCACCGTATAGTCCCCTGCCTTTTCCACAACGATCCTCTTGTTCGTAGGCACGGGTATCCCTGAGTTGATGTGCGCCCTAACCTCAGACATACTCCTTGAGATGACCTCCTCCGAAACGCCGTATCTCTTAGCTATATCGGTGCAGATGACATCATGCGGCTCGCCTCCGCGAAGACGTTCCTCGTACTCTGCCCTTAGGCTACCGACCTCTTCTGCAACCTCGTATGGAACCGGTATCTCGTCGCCTACCCACGAAGGTACGGCACCTTCATATTCATCCAACTTCCTGACGTAAATCTTCTCACCGAGTGTGCTGAGAATCTCCCATGCCTTACCTAGCAGTATGAACCTCGTCCCAGGTTCACCATACTCAGCGACGAACTCTTCATCCAATATACCTACAGGCTCTCCCGTGCTTTCTTGAATAACTAAGTACTGTCTCTCCTCGGGTATCATGGAAAGGTTTCCGAAATAGTAATCATAAAGTGGCTTAGAATTGATAGGTTTCCAGAAATAACCATCATCGGTAAGCACACAAATATTCAATCCCCTCATATGCTCAAGGACCCTTAGTAGCGTGTGCCTGTCAAGTTCTGAGAAGCTGTATGCCCGCCTGAACATTCTCAAAGCGTCTTCGATATTAACACGGCCGTACTCTATCAGGAGTCCGGCCAGTTGGTGCATTAAAACATCGAGGGAGTTCATGGGTATTCTGACATCTTCCAGCCTCTCCTCCAACGCTCTCTTGGCTATGACTATGGACTCGAGAGCATCATCCGAATCCATAACCAGTATGACGCCTTTCGCTATCTTCCCTATGCTGTGGCCGCTCCTGCCGACCCTTTGTATGAGCCTCGTCACTTCTCTGGGCGAGTTGTACTGTATGCAGAGGTCTATCCTGCCCACGTCTATGCCGAGTTCCAAAGATGATGTGCAGACTATGCCAAGTAGCGTACCGGCCTTTAAGCCCTGTTCGGTTGATATCCTTGCGGACTTTGCTAGTGAGCCGTGATGTATGCCCACGCTGAAGCTCTCGTCCCATGCCCTAAACCTGTTCGTCAATATTTCTGCCAAAGGTCTTGTATTCGTGAATATCAGCGTCGAACCATGCGATTCTACGAGTCTCCTTATCGTCCTAAGCCTAGATGCTACATCTGGCATAATGGCGAGTTCCTCGGCCAGTACGACATCTTCATCTTCCGGCACAGGATAGAGGACGTCTATTTTCATACCCTTGGCTACGGGAACTCTTACGATCTCGCAATCCCTTCCTGGCCCGACTAAGAATTTTGCTATGGTCTCAGGACTGCCGATTGTGGCTGATAGGCCAATCCTCTGGAACTCGGAACCAACTATCTCCAACAACCTTTCAAGTGCTATGGAGAGTTGCGCGCCTCTCTTATCTGTGGCAAGTTCGTGCACTTCGTCAACGATGACCCATTTTATACCTTTTAAATGCTTTCTGAGAACCTTTCCGCATAGGACTGCTTGGAGCGTCTCAGGGGTTGTTATCAATATATCTGGAGGTATGAGGGTTTGTGTCCTTCTCTCCGCAACCGCAGTATCTCCGTGCCTAACGGATACTTTGATATCCAGTCTCTTTGCCCACCAGTCAAACCTTTCCAACATGTCCCTATTGAGTGCGCGAAGCGGCGTTATGTAGAGCGCCTTTATTCCTGGAAGTCCAGGATTTTGCAGTAAATTGCTAAGTATAGGTAGGAGGGCTGCCTCTGTCTTTCCAGTACCAGTCGGTGCCATTAGCAACAGGTTTTTACCCTCCAGTATCTTCGGTATGCTTTCAATCTGGGGTGGAGTTAACTCTCCGAACCTTTCGACGAAAGCTGTCCTGACAGGTTTCGCCAATAGTTCCAACACGTCCTCGCTTGTTAGGTCACCCACCTATCCTATCCCTCTCCTATCACATTTTCCATCGGCGATAAATTTAAATCCATTCGTGTAAAATTGACACATTAGTTGGTGTAACATGAATAAAGACCGAGCGATCGGCGTTTGCGTATTTGTGGTAAGCATCGCGGTCTTAGTGTTGTACTTTTGGCTCGTCTTCCTATCGCCACCAACGTGGCAGCTCTTAACGATACAAATAACGGCATTTCTTGGTGTGGGTGCGATCCTTGTAATACTGGCATGGATAGGTTATACGCTTGCAACTGCACCAGCCCCTGAGCCTCTGTCAGAGTTGACGGCAGAAATGAAGCCAGAAGAGGAGAAAAAGGAATAGCTCTTCTGACTACATGCTGCGTTTTTATTAAACATCATCATACTCGCTTGTTTTTACATTTTCCCCTACGTCTACCGGAAAAGATTCATACAAAACCTTTCGCATAGCTTCCAAGGGTTCGTAAGTTAATCCAGAGAATTCTGCAGCATTACAGACACGAGTGCCGAAACTCTCCGCATACGTTATAAGCTCATTTATCCTGTCCTTCCAGCTTAGGTCCCTAAGGAGATGATGGTCGAGCACTAGAAAGGCTGGATGACAAGAAGCTACAACCTTTATGAGATTGTTTATCGATTTTTCCAGGTCCTCTTCAGTAAACCTGCTGCCGAGCATGTAGGTCATGGGCCCATCGCATATGATGATGTCGGGTTTGTTCTGGATGATAAATTTAAGTTGTCGCTCATCTACTAAGCCCTCAACATCAGATGTGTGGACTAAGCACTCATCACCTGTGCGTATGCACACCTCTACGACATATCCAAGCTTTGGAGAATTTCCGTGCTGTACTGCCTCTGAAAACTTTATTAATGTATTTCCGATCTTGACTTCTCCCCCATCAACAACTGATATTTTACAATCAACCTTTCGTAATTGTTCTAGAAAAATACGGGCTCTTGACCTTTGACTGAAGTTTATGTTATTCTCTGGGTCTTTCATCATGACAGTTTTTCCTCTGAGCCATGACACGCCTTCATAGGGTCTAGGTATGTGATCATAGTGGTAGTGTGTGACTATAATCAAGTCAGCCTTCGATGTTAAGTTAACAATTTCAGCTTTATGCTCCTCTAATTTTTTGACCTCCTTCGGGTGCGGTCTGAGACCGTACCTCCAAGGACCGAGCGCCGCTCCTGGGTCTATCACTATGGTTAAGTCTCCGGTATCAACAAGCGTACACATGCTTCTTGTTCCAAGACTGTCAGCGGCTAACGGTTTTATCAGCATGGAAAGCCCGCCATGAGCGATGTTACGATAATCTCAGCCTTTTTTAACCCTTTTTCCACACAAAGGACAGAAGATAGCATCTGAGGGTATTTCGCTCCCACAGTGTGGGCATGTTATCATCTTCGTGACCTCCTCGGCCGTTTTCTTAAGAGCTTCCTGAGTTACCTCTTCCGTTGTCTGTGGGAGAGGTGTCGTGATTTCTGGCTTTTCTTCTACAACGATCACCTCTTTTACCAGTTCCTCGATAGGAGGTGTCACCTTCTTCGGCTGTGTGGAAACTTCTATGAGTTTCGTGATGCCAGCTGTGATGCCGACCGCTATGGCAATCAGTAGTAGTCTACTGAGTATTTCCGAAACTCCGAGAATCGCAAGTGGATTCCAAAGTTGGAGCTGAATGTTGGAAATGTATGGGATTAAGAATACAAAGAGTACGGCTACGACTCCACCGATACACATGCTAACCACACTAATAACCAAAGATCTAGCTATCAGGCTGACTAATATTGCTGAAACTGCAACACTAGACACTGCAATCAATTCACACGTCTTACCGCATAAACTCTCAACAAGTGATAATACCACTATGACTGCAAACGAGGTGAACGTTGCAGCCATTAACTTAATGTATGATGCCATTTTTTCCCATCTCTGCGTTTTTAATCCTTAATGGGTGTTTAATCCGTATTTAAATAAAAACTAGGTCTTAAAAAGTATTATCATAAACTTTTGATGACATTTTTTGCGTATTTCCTCAAAAATATGTGAGTATTTTCGATCCTAAAGTTCACCGTGCTTTCCTAGAATGATGAGGTCACCGACGTTCGTACCCGTAGGACCGGTAAAAATTAGACAGGATGTCTCCTTCAAGAACGTGTAGGAGTCGTTGTTTTCCAGGAATGCCCTTGCATCATATCCGACCTCTCTTCCCTTCTCAAGTGTCCGGTAATCTGTTATAGCACCTGCGGCATCGGTCGGCCCATCAAGCCCATCAGTCCCTATTGATAGGCACACACAACCTCTCAAACCATTCAGCTCGATGGCCGCTGAGAGTGCTAACTCTTGGTTCCTACCACCAACTCCCTTGCCCCTCACGGTTACTGTAGTCTCACCACCCAACACCACCGCAATTGGTCTTTTTGTCTTTCCACACTTAATATCGAGTATGAATCTGGCTAGTGTCTGGCCGACGTACCGGGCCTCCCCTTCAAGTCTATGTGTCAGATAAATTGTGTTATAACCCAACTTCCTAAGCTTAGAAAAGGCAGCGTTACAAGCATCGGAGCATCCGCCTATGATTATGTTATGCACCCTTTGAAATGCTGCATCATCCGGCTTCGGTGTTTCGGGCACCTCACCATTCATACCACGTTCCAGTCTGGTCTTTACGCTTTGCGGTGAAGAATCCCAAATACCGTACTTTTTCAAAATCGACACAGCATCAGCATACGTACTTGGATCCGGCGATGTAGGCCCTGAAGCGATAACCTCCAACTTGTCCCCGACAACATCGGAGAGTATGAGCGATATAGTTCTCGCCTTCGAAAGATGACGTGCAAGCCATCCGCCCTTTATCATGGAAAGATGCTTCCTGACAGTATTCATCTCGTCGATTGTAGCACCAGATTTTAGAAGCATCCTCGTGATTTCTATCTTGTCTTCTAGAGTTACGGGCTCTGCTGGTAGTGGCATGAGGGCCGAGCCACCGCCTGAAATGAGCACTAACACTAAACTTTTTGGTCCAGTGCTCTGCGCAATCTCAACAAGCTCCTTCGCAGCCTCGTATCCTTCTTTATCTGGAACAGGATGTCCACCGCCCCTAACCTTTACTTTAGAGGATGTATAAAGCTCTACAACATTATGCGGCACTATTATGAGCCCCCTTGTTATCTTATCGCCTAAGAGTTGCTCGATATAGCGACACATAGTGTGGACGGCCTTACCAGCCCCCAAGATAACAACCTCATCAAAATCCGTAAGTTTGACGCTTATATTACCAATCCTCAGTGTCTTACCTTTTAACTTGAGCTTCTTGCGTAAGAGTTCGTCTGGCTGTACAGCTCTTATCCCCTCTTCTGCAGAGCTAAGCAAATCTTCTCTAAACTTCCTTTCAGGTTCTGAATAACCCTCGAGTAGCTTATCCATATTCTTTATCAACCTTTCCATCATGCCGTAAAGAAAATATTACATGAACATTTATAAGCACAACGGATGGTGAACTCTGTAATGAGGTTAGCGGCTAAGCTAGTATTGATCTCGGCCTTACTGCTCATTTCAACGATTCAGCCGGCGATGTCTATTAAGGTTTTAGACTACTATAGTTTTCAGCTTAGAGGAGATCTGCCTACGCATATAGCCGTCGAAAGTCAAGAAAGGATCTGGTTATCACTACCATCAAGGATGGAGGTCGTCCTTTTCATGCCGAAAACCGGTGAGATGATTGCGGTAAGTCTCCCGGGCCTTCCATCCAAGATTTTGTATTACGAAGGAGTAGTAATCGTGGCCCTTAGTAATGCAAAGTCCGTGGCTGTTATAGACCCAAATACGTTCGAAGTAAAGACATTCGAGTTCAGGGCGAACGTCGTGGATATGTATCCGACGAAAAATGGTATATGGCTTACGCTTCCTGATATCCCCCAGGTCGTGTTATTTTCACCGTCCGAGATGAGAGTGTTAAAAGAGTTGAATTTGAACGTTGCCACCGGTGAAGGCATCATTGCAGAATCTGACTCTGGTCTATGGGTTATAGAGAAGTCCTACAGAAGCTTGCTACTCGTTGATACGCTATCTGGCTCTATCAAAACGTATGAAGTCGGAAACCAGACTTATCTTGTAGCGCCAGCAAAGGACGGTGGTGTTTGGGCAGTGACTGTCGAGGGTTACTTAATTCGCATAACAAGGGACTTAAAGCTGGTCGAGAAAGTAGCTCTGCCAGCTGGGACAGTTGTCGCTCCACCCCTTCTTTCAACCGATTATGGCTCTGTTGTTTACTTCTGCAGGCCAAGAAATTCAGCGGGAGAAGTTTTTGATGGAAATGTGGAGGAAATTCGTATGGGCCTCGCCTCACCATGGCATCCGACAAAAGGTCCTAATAATACGTTTTGGTTCATCGATATAACGAAGAATGCCATAGGCGTTGTAACAATTTCTAAACCACCAACGATAAAGGTTGCAGGAGTCGAGAAACTTACCGATAAAGATTTCAGAGTTTTTGCTGAGGTCGAAGACAGAGAGGGTGATTTGATGCACGTTATGGCTGTCGTGGAACAGTATGTGGGCGGAAAACTCATCATGAACTCTACCTTCGAGATGGGCTTAGTCCAAGGTAACAGGTACGCCGAAGATGAGAGTATAGGAATCGATAATGGGATAGCTATGGTAAAGGTTGTTGCATTTGATGCGGTAGGTAACGTTGTTTACTTTCGTGCCGGAAACATAACAATAAAGGATGGTGTTATAACCAATATCGAGCTAAAAAAAGGTGAGGAGCAAGGAACCGGTATACAGATTTACATACTCATCTCGGAATTGCTGCTGCTTATACCGGTGGTGCTTGCAGTTTTTTACGTTATTAGGAGAAGGAAAAAGTCTCATAAGCGTAAATAGTTTAAGATTTTAAGACTCTCGATACCTTTACGACCCGACTCTAACAACTTTTTGAGCGTTTTCAAGTCTTTAGGCAAGTCCACATCCAAACATACTCCTAACGATGCGTATACCGCCACTTTTTTCCCGCATGCCTTTGCTGAAGACATGTGTTTGGAGAAGCTCGAGACTCCAAACTGCATCTTGATTATATGTGCGCCCTTCATTGCTAGGGCATTCGTACCCTTCAACCCAAAGGAAGGAGAAATTACGACTTCGTTGTACTCCAGTAGCCTTCCTATGGTCTTCACATCTTCTGGTAAGAGTAACGGAAGATCGCAGGGGAATATGGCAAAACCTCCCGCATGTTTTGAGCAAAGCGCGCTAATAGTGTTCTCGAGGGATTCGTTGAGTTCATGCCATACATCGGGTATAAAAGACAACCCCCTCTGCTTAGCCAGCAACTCTACCTCGGGATCGCTTCCGATTACATATACGTTATTTAGACCAGCCCCTAGGCATGCATCAACAACCAACTCGAGCATTTTGATGATAAGCTGCTTGCGTTGCTCTTGGTTAAGTAACCTCCTAAGTCTTGATTTCCCGTCCGCTAACTTCTTAACCGGAATTATAGCAAATTCAAGCAAGACAAGTCTAAGTTTAATTTTTGAAATTGTTAAATATTAAATTTCCTCACTTTTACGCTAAGTATAAACCAAAAGTAAAAATTTAGGCGGTGTTGATTACCATCAGAGGGTTTTCGCGGGGATAAAGGGTGATACCGGTAATATACGAAGATTTGTGTATTGTTTGCAAAAAGGACGTGTCCTCTGAGGAAATTTCTGAAAGAAAGTGTAGCGTCAAAAAAGTCCCCTTCAACTCGGCGATGCAGATTGTAGAAGAAGCTGGACTTGAAAACCTATTTAGGAAAACATTAGGAGAACCGAGAGAGTTGCAGAAGTTTTGGATAAAAAGGTTCATCAGAAATGAGAGCTTCACCATAGTGGCTCCGACTGGTATTGGAAAAACCGCTTTCGGGTTAATCGCCTCACTCTTTTTAGCATTAAAAAGAAAGAAAAGCTATGTTATAGTACCCACGACGATTTTGGTCGGGCAGTGTGTTAATGAGCTGAGAAATTTTTGCTCAAAGATAGGCAAAAGTGTTGGCACAAACGAAAAGGGAGATATAACCGTAGTATTCTATCATGAAAAGATTGATAAAAAAGAAAAAGAGAAATTCGAGGAAGCCCTCAATAATGGTAACTTTGACATTATGGTAACGACCGCGGCCTTTCTTTCTAAGAGGTTTGAGAAGATCAAAAACATTTTTTTCGACTTCATATTCGTTGATGATGTAGATGCCATCCTAAAAGCCTCAAAAAACGTTGAAAGGATCTTATACCTTCTAGGGTTTAGGAAAGTTGATGGGCAGTGGACGGGTGAACCGAAAGGCATCCTGATAGTCTCCACAGCGACCACGAGTAAAGGCAAGGCTACAACGCTATTCAGAAAATTGTTAAATTTTGACGTCGGCTCCTCTTTCTTCACAGTTAGAAATATTGATGATTTTTACCTAAATCTGGAAGAAATAGAAAAAATAAAGGAAATTTTGAGGACGATGGGCAATGGATGCATAATTTATGCCCGAGATGGTGAGGAGGCTGAAAAATATTACGAAGCATTAAAAAACGAATTCAGAATTGGACTTGTGTTAGCTGGAAGAAAGAGAGATTATGACCTTTTTTACGAGGGCAAGATTGACCATTTGATTGGAACATCGTATTACTATGGTTTACTCGTTAGGGGATTGGACCTTCCCAAAAAAATAAGATACGTTATTTTCATCGGCGCTCCTGTTTTAAGATTTAGATACGAAACCCTAACACCAAAGCTGATAAAAACCTTGGCCCTTGGTCTGCAGGAAGATGAATCTATACGAAAAAACCTTCCACTGATACTTAATTTGGAGAAGCACCCAGAAAAATTGGAAGAGATAAAAAAACTGATAAGCGAGGTTTTGCAAAAAAGAAAAATTGAGGACTTTGTTGTAAGGGAAAACGAGATAATATTTCCGGACATCAAAACTTACATCCAAGGATCTGGAAGATCATCTAGGCTGACGGTTAATGGTCTAACAAAGGGCGCATCGTTTTTGCTAGAAAAAGACGAAGAAATACTGAACGCATTCGTTAAAAGAGCAAAATATTACGACATAGTGTTTAAAACATTTGATGAGGCTAACTTCGAATCGCTAAAGAAGGAAATCGATGAAACTAGAGCGCCTGGATATCGTGCAGTCGAGGCAATAAGGCCTGCGTTATTAATTGTCGAAAGTCCTACAAAAGCAAGGATAATCTCCCGATTTTTTGGGCGTCCAAGCGTTAAAGTTCTTAACAATTTGGTTGTGTACGAGGTTGCGAGCCAAAATTACGTATTATCTATAACCGCTTGCCTCGGTCACATCGTTGACTTGGTTACTGACAGAGGCTTTCATGGAGTTCAAGTTAACGGAAACTTCACGCCCATATATACAACAATAAAGCGGTGCAAACGATGCAACTACCAGTTCACCAACAAACAGGATAGTTGTCCAGTGTGCGAGCATAGCGAAATAGACGATTCAGCAGGAAGAATAGACTCCCTGAGGAACATTGCTTACCAAATAGGTTTTGTCATTATCGGTACAGACCCTGATGCCGAAGGTGAAAAGATTGCTTGGGACCTAAAAAACCTCTTGAGCGGATTAGCGGAAGTAAAGCGTGCTGAGTTTCATGAGGTCACGCCCTCAGCCATCATTAGAGCCATTTCAAACTTAAGGGATGTTAACGAGGATCTTGTGAAAGCTCAGATACTCCGAAGGGTAGAGGACAGATGGATAGGTTTCGTCCTTTCACAGTTACTCTGGAAACGTTTTGGAGATTATAACTTGTCTGCAGGTAGGGTCCAAACACCCGTCCTAGGGTGGATAATCCAGCGTGCGGATGAATTCAAGAGGAAAAAGAAGGTTGCTTACGCCCCGCAGTTGGGCTTGACCTTTGAAGAGCTGGAAGGTGAGCAGAAACAACTACGCGTAGAAATTTCATTAATAGAAGAAAGACAAGAAAAACGCCTACCGCTTCCACCTTATACGACAGACGAAATGTTGAGGGATGCTAACCGCATCATGCACCTAAGTTCTAATGTAGCAATGAAGTTGGCACAAGATCTTTTCGAGAGTGGTCTTATAACCTATCACAGAACAGACTCGACACACGTAAGTGATGTCGGATTAAGGATCGCAAAGGAATTTCTAGGGGAAGAGTTTGCAGGTAGGCATTGGTCAACAGCCGAGGGTGCTCATGAATGCATAAGACCCACGAGACCTTGGGATAGATTTACACTTCAGAGAATGATATACGAGGGTGTTGTACCAGTTGAGGGGTTGACTGCTGAGCACTTTGCACTCTATGACATGATTTTCAGACGCTACATGTCAAGTCAGTGCCGTGAATTTGAGGTTAAAATTAAGAAATACTTGTTAAAGTTTTTGGATAAGGAGAAAATAATCGAGAGAATAGTTGATGCAAAAGGTAGGGCTTTAGAACTCTACAGAAGCGTGGTTATCGATAAGGAACTTCCAGAAGGGGTCTTTGACGTCGAGTTGGAATACCGAATAGTACCTTCTGCCTACCCATACACACAGGCCGATGTGGTAAAACTCATGAAGGAAAGAGCAATCGGTAGGCCGTCCACATACGCAACGATAATCGATAAGCTCTTCCGGAGAAAATACGTTACAGAAAGGAAGCGTCTACTCTTTCCGACGATTGTCGGGCGTAAGGTCTTTGAATTTTTGGAGAAGAATTATGGTAACTTCGTCTCCGAAGAAAGGACTAGGCTTTTACTTAAGATGATGGATGACGTTGAAAGAAGAGCGGCCAATTACGAGGATATGATAAGAGACGTTTACGAAGAAATCAAAAGGATAGGGTAAGTTACCCATACGTTAACACAACACCAAGAATTTTTATAAAGCATAATGAGAACCTGTTAAGCATGAAAGCTGCACTTCTCTACAAGCCAGCCCCTGCTGAGAAAGACCCGCTTGTTATTGAAGATTTGCCCATACCTGAACCAAAGGATGGGCAGGTTCTGGTTAAAGTGGAAGCGTGTGGTGTATGCAGATCAAACCTTCACATGATTGAAGGGGATTGGGTCAAGTATGGTTTGCCGTCTAAATCGCCGATAATACCTGGGCACGAAATAGTTGGCACTATAAGCGAAATTGGCCGGGGCGTGGAAGGTTTGGATATTGGACAGAGAGTGGGCATTCAGCCGCTATGGACCGCTTGCGGTAGGTGTGAGTATTGCTTAAAAGGGTTTGAACATCTTTGCCCTAACAAGAAGATAACTGGTGAGACTGTTGATGGAGGGTACGCCGAGTATATCCTTGTCGACTGGCGACACGTCTATCCCATACCCGACAACTTGGATCCAGTTGAAGCCGCTCCGCTGTTCTGTCCTGGTGTAACCGCTTATGGTGCGGTGCTTAAGGCTGAACTGAAGCCTGGAAAGAGGGTTGCTGTCTTCGGCATAGGCGGAGTAGGTCACATGGTTGTCCAAATCGCTAAGCTTTACGGTGCTGAAGTAATAGCGGTCAGTAGGAGCGAGGAGCACCTAAAGGTTGCAGAGGAGCTGGGAGCTGACCTAACAATAAATTCGTCAACCAGCGATCCGGTAGATGAGATAAAGAAACTGGGTGGTGTTGATGCTAGTATAGTCTTTGCACCTTCGGATATAGCCGCGGAACAAGCGATAAAGGTCACAAAGCCGCTTGGGACGATAGTCATCGGTGTTCACGTCAGGCTTGGTGAATTCTTCTTTCACGAAGAGAAAAGAATAGTCGGCTCGGTGATTGGTTCTAGATGGATGATGAATAATGTGATAAACTTAGCGCATGCCGGAAAGATAAGAGTTGTCTGTGAGAAGTATCCTCTAGAAAAGGTGAACGAAGTCCTCAAGAGGCTGAAAATGGGAAAGGTCAGGGCAAGGGCCGTCTTAGTTCCCTAAGCTTTCCTATGCATTAAGGCGGCATCCAAGACGAATTTAGCCAGCCTAACCCTATCATCTTTTGTTTTCATTAGCGTGTTGGTCGTAACGGCCTTTATGCCTAATCTTTCAACGTCGTGCATGAGCGCGGCATCAACCTCATCCATCACGAATATATCTAGGAAGTCAGCGTAAAGTTTGGCTACACCTAGAGCCGAGACTTCAATCCCCAAGTGCCTCATCATCTTATCTGCAGGTCCCTTGACGACAGTGCCGCCGATTATGGGCGAAACCGCAACCTTCTTAGCCTTAGTATTCCTAAGGGCTTGGCGCACTCCCTTAACAGCAAGTATCGTGCCTATGCTCACCAAAGGGTTGCTCGGACATATGATAACAATTTCAGCCTCCATTATCGATTCTATCACGCCCGGTGCTGGCTTCGCGTTCTCCGATCCATCATACACAATTTCACGAATGACATCAACAGAACCTCTTTTCACTAAGTATTCTTGAAAATGCATAGTCTCATTATCGGTCCTTATCTTCGTCGCGAAGTAGTCATCAGTCATCGGTATGATTCTTTGTTTGAGGCCGAGCCTAGTGCATATGTCTTTCGTTACTTCGGAGAGTCTGTAGCCAGATTTTAGCATCATCGTCCTATGGATATGGGTTGCTAGGTCTCTATCTCCGAGCTTGAACCATGTGTCGTGGCCGTAAACTTTTAACATCTCAAGGCAGTTGAATGTATCGTTCTTGATGCCCCAACCTTTCTCTTCATCGACGAGTCCCGCCAATGTGTAGATGATTATATCGATATCTGGTGAGATGTGAAGGCCGTGGAATTCGCAGTCGTCTCCTGTATTCACGATTATCGTCAGTTCTTCAGGTGGAACTATCGAAGATAGACCATCGAGAAGTTTAGCGGCCCCGACACCACCAGCAAGGGTCGTTATCATATTGGGTTCCCCCAAAAGTTTAGACATGCAACTTCGCTTAACGGTTTTCTTGGAGGTTTAGATGAAAAGCCTCCGCGTGAAACTTCCACGATCGCTTGCGGCTCAAAAGAGTCCGGCATCCTTAAAACCTTCTTCACAACTTCTGGGGCGAATAATGCGCTACTCCTCCAGCAAGCCGATATGCCCATAGCATGAAGCGCCAAGAGCAAGTTCTCTATGGCAGCGGCGACCGATTGAACTGCCATAGTGTGTTCGCACGCTTGACGTCTATCGTCAGGGTACTTATGCATATCCTCCATTGTTAAGCATACGACGATAATGACCGAAGCTTTCATGCTTCTTTCCGTTGAGGTTTTTATGATTTCATCTATGGTTCCTTCGTCCAGCCCATCCTTCCTCAAATCCTCGCGCCATAAGGCCGCCATCTCTCCTATCAGCTCCTCTTTTACTTTCGGGTCCTTAACGATGACAAACCTCCAAGGTTGAGCATTATGCGCCGAAGGTGCGGAGATCGCAACCTCCAATGCCTTTACAACTTCGTTAAGCGAAACCTCTCCATCGCCTGGGATCTTCACGCTCGCCCTTGAGGATATAAATGAGAGTATTTTTTGGGTTTCTATCACAATATTATGTGCGCATAATCACTTATATCAATCTTATCAACCTGTTTATGCAAGGTCGGAACGATTTGGTTGAGCTTTGGCTAAAGTATGGCAAAACAGAGGTATTCGTCGACGTCCCATCAGATATGCAATATTTCGTAGCCGAGCCAAGTAAATCGGTCGAGGTCGAGAACGTTGAAGCAGATTTAGAATCGGCTATCGTGGGTTTAGGGCGTGAAGAGCTTGAAAGACTAATCCACTCATCCAAGAAAATTTCGCTCGTGGTTGATACGCAACTGCCTGCTGAAAGTTTCTTATCTGTATATAAAAAACTGATAGAATACATCGCTCAACATAAAAGCGCCGAAGCATCTTTCAGCGTATTGCTCTCACCATGGAGATATAGCGGGATAGGGATTGAGAATTTTATGAACATTGATGACATAAAGATTAATTCGATCGTTGTGGACCGTTATTCAGAAGCTTCTGAATGGGCTTTGGACGATGCTACTGGTCTTCAAGTCCACCAAGAATATTTGAGTAGCGACTTAAAAATCGTGCTTCTACCCACGGAGTATCATGGTGCTTACGGTCTACTTGATTACAGACACACGATCGTTATGGGGATAGCATATTCAAAATCGAGACCAAAACGAGTAAAGAGTATAGAAAATCTGTGGGAGGTTGCTAACAGTATTAAACCTAACCTTACCATCCAAACGGTCCACTCGTATAAAAAAGGACTTGTAAAAGTTTTTGCGGGACAACCGGAACAGGTTGCGACCTCCGCATCCAGTTTAGCCCACGACACTTTAACGGTAAGGTTGAAGAATAAAACAGACATCGTCATAGTAAGCCCAGGAGGCACGCCCTACGACTTAACATTGATGAATGCGCTCCAAACTTTAGGAAACGTCGAGCATGCGATAAAGAACGATGGTATACTGATACTCGCGAGCGAGTGTACAAATGGATTGGGCGGCCCCGATTTTATAGCAGAGTTGGGTAGGTATGCGTTGGAGAAAGACGATTACCGTCCATCGAGTATAATTAATCATGAAGCCGTGCTTATCAATAAATTTAGACTCTTGTCCAGAAAGTGCAAGATAGTTCTGGTCTCGACATTGCCAAAGACATACGTGGAAAGGTTATTGGGGGCGAAGGCATTCGACACTTTATCGGATGCACTATCGTATGCTTTGAGGATAAAGGGAAAAGAATGTAGCATAAGCTTAATCCCGGATGTAGCGAGAATGTCGGTGTCGCTAGAAGGAGAGGGGAACAAAAGTCAGGATGAGAATCCCAACAACCCCTAGAAGGGCTAGCTTCCTTTTCTTTGAAAGCGGTGAGACTTGATCAAGCGGTACTATGTCAGACGTCCGAGAAGACATTAGTAAAATTAAAATGCCCAGCAAGAAGTATCCCATTATTATTAGGACGATCGCCGAAACGTATGAGGCTATGATGTATTGTTTTCTCGAGAGTAGCGGCCTAAAAATTCTACCACCATCCAGTTGCCATGCGGGGAACAAGTTTATCGCTGTCACCACCATGCCGAGCCATGCTGCGAAACCTAGCGTGGAAAAGAAAGGCACCATGTCCGGTTTACCAAATATAGGTCTAATTAAATAGAATGCAAGTGGCGATGGCAGAAACACCCCTCCCTCTTTCTCTATTATTGTTTGGACAACCTCGTATTCTGATACGCTCAGCCAATTGGCGGTCAGAAAAGCGGCAATCGTTACGAAGATGCTCACGACGAATCCTGTGATAGGGCCGCTTATGCCGCTATCGAATAGGCTATCCTTATTTATCGCAGGATCTTTTTGAAATATGACGGCGCCAAACGTTGGCATGACGCCCGGTACCCCTGGTATAAAGTATGGGGGCGTTGCACCCATGCCGCTAGCCTTGGCTGAAAGGAGGTGACCGAATTCATGCAAACCTATTATAGACATGAGAGCAACCGCGAAAAGTAATGTGTTTAGTAAAATGTCCATAGTACTGAACCGACCGAATATTCTCGAAAATACATCAGCATAAGACGCAGAGCGCAGATAACCGTCGATGAGTACTGTGCCCACAGTCACAAAGAACAGTATTAAAGGCATCCTGCTCGTTTTCTCGGCGACTCTCCTGTAAGGAAACACCCTTATGAGCACTCTATCCTTATCCTGAACTGCCATGGGAACATATCCGATCTTTCTCAGGTCAAAAACTAACTCTTTGAATGGCTCTTTAATGGTGCGCTCCTTTATAACAAAGGATAGAACATTTTCCTCAAAAAACACGTCTTCGACCGTGAACCTTTTCGTAACAAATGTCTTTATATTCTCTAAGTCGTCTAGGCCGTATCCGAATTCTGACAAATGCACCCGCAACAACCTTTACATCTAAGCCTCAATAAATATCTTTATCTAACCCCCGGATTGTATAATATGTGCTGGTGATGTATGGGTGGAAGATCTTTCGAAATGTGTCGAAATTCCACCAAACATAGTTATAAGAAACGTAAACTCAGACGAGTTGCTTCAAGTAATGCATATTAATAGATTATGCCTCCCGGAAAATTATACTTTCTCCTTTTTCGAAACGCTTTACAGAGATGCTCCCAAAGCGTTTTTTGTTGCAGAATGTAACGGAAAGATAGTGGGTTATGTTATGTGTAGGGTAGAAAGGACGTTTTCGAAGATAGATAGACTTAAGTTAAAGAGGGTGGGTCACATAGTTTCTATAGCGGTCCTTCCAGAATATCGACGGATGCATATAGGTACCACCTTGATGAAATGTGCGATGGAGGCGCTGAAGAATGAGTATAATTGTTACGAAGTTTACCTAGAGGTAAGGGTTTCCAATGAACCCGCTATCGCAATGTACGAGAAGCTTGGCTTCCAAAAAGTTGAGATACAGTCACATTATTACATGGATGGTGAGGATGCGTACGTTATGGCGAAAAAGCTATAGCGTTGCTTAAAGATTAAAGCATAAGCTCTTTACGAGTTTTGCTGCCTCTTCAAGGTCCTTATGCGTGTCTATGCTCATCCATTCGCACTCGTTAAACGGCACGGCTTTAAGCAATCCTTGGCCCGCTAGCTCAGGAAAAGTGGTCTTCTCCAAATCGCCTTGTTGTGGTAGGTAGTTAAAGATCTTGGAGGTAAATGCATAGACGCCGGCGTTTATCCAATAATCGGAAAGCCTAGGCTTTTCCTTAAATTCACTTATTTTAAATGTAACGTTATCAAAACTCACTATTCCGTATGGTGACGGTAAAGGAATCACAGCTATGGCTCCTACAGTATCATCCCGAAGTACCTTGATAAGTTCTATTGGATTCAGGTTTGTTAAGACATCGCCGTTGATTACGATAAACGCCTCTTCTTTATTTAGAAGGTGCATCGCATTTTTTAGAGCTCCACCCGTCCCTAAAGGCTCATCCTCCACCACGTAGCCTATCATCACACCGAACTTTTGGCCGCTGCCAATGTCTTCCATGATCTTTTCCTTTAAGTGGCCCGCGCATATTATTATTTCCGTGATACCGTGAGCCTTCAACCATTCAAACTGCCAGCAGAGTATCGGTTTTCCTGAAATATTGAGTAAGGGCTTTGGAATGTTCTCGGTTAGGGGTCTGAGTCTTTTACCATAACCTCCCGCGAGTATTATGGCTTTCAGTTTTACAGCACCCTAACTTTTCACAAAGCATAAGGATATATAAAATTAGTGAAACGTTACCTCTTTAACCTCACCCTTTGTCCTTCTTTTGTATCTTCGATTATTATCCCAACCTCTTTGAGACTTTCCCTAATACGGTCACTTAAATCGTACATGCCCCTTTTCCTCAATTCTTCCCTGATGTTGAGTAGTATCTGTAAAATCCCTGAAGCGGTTAAATTATTTATCTCCGTCTCTGGTTTAAAGCCCTGCAATAGGCCTATAGAATTGCAAAGTTCTAGTATCGTGTTATAATAAGCATCGATCCCTGCAATTGTCGTGGTTTTTGATGAAAGATACGCATTCGCTTTGCGTATAAGTTCGTGGAGTACAGAGAGGGCTTCTGGTGTGTTGAAATCCATCTCCATGGCTTCTATGAATCTTCTCTTCATTTCTGTACAAACATTCGATGCCATTTCATCGTGTCCAGCACGAGCGTCCTCCTTTTCGTAATACAATTCCCTTAGCGTGGACTTAATCTTATCTATGGCGTCAGCTGCCCTCTTTATGGCCTCCTCGTTATAATCTATGTTGCTTCTGTAGTGTGAAGAGAGTACGAAGAACCTTATTGCATCTGCATCGTACTTCTTCAGTACCTCCCTTATCGTCACGAAGTTTCCTAAAGATTTGGACATCTTCTCACCAGCTATCGTCAGATAGCCTGTATGAAGCCAATACTTAACGAAAGGTTTCTTACCTGTAAAAGCCTCCGATTGAGCTATCTCGTTTTCATGATGGGGTAGTATGAGTTCTTGTCCTCCACCATGTATGTCTATTTGTGGTCCCAAGTATTTCATGCTCATTACTGAGCATTCTATGTGCCATCCAGGGAATCCTTCACCCCATATGCTGGGCCATTTTAGCAAATAACCTTTTTCAGCTTTCTTCCAAAGTGCAAAATCAGCTGGATTCCTCTTTCTCGGGTCGGGCTCTATCCTATGTTTAATGAGTTCTTCGTATTTGATTCCTGATAGCTTACCGTAGTCCGGGAATTTGGATACATCAAAGTATACGTTACCATCTACTTCGTATGCGTACCCCTTTTCTATCAGCGATTTGGTCATTTCGATCATGTCTAATATGTGCATCGTTGCCCTAGGTTGTATGTTCGGTCTTCTGAGCTTTAATGCGTCCATGTCCTCAAAGAACATCAGCATATATTTGTCCACAAGTTCCATCGGTTCAAGCTTCTCTCTATCAGCACCCTCTAGTATCCTATCCCTACCAGACTCTTCTCTTATGTGTCCAACATCCGTGATATTCCTAACGTAGAATACTCTATACCCTCTGTACTCAAGGAATCTTATTATGGCGTCGAAGGCTATGTAGGTTCTTGCATGACCCAAGTGCGCTACGTCTTGGACGGTCGGTCCGCATACGTACATCTTTACAAAATTGTCCCCAAAAGGCTCAAAATTTTCCAGCCGCCTAGTAAGGGTGTTATAAACTTTTATTCCCATTTTCGAGACTTTTGTGATAGCGGTTACTAATATCTTTATAACGATATAAGACCTGTCTCTGACTAGGGTGGTCTATGCGTTATACCGCCGCCACAATGAAGCAAAAAGCTTATATATTGGATATGCAGATACAATTATAGATTTCGTAACCTTTATATAAAAATTAGGTGAGGGGTGACGTCCAGTAATAGTGGTAAGGAAGGGGTGAAAAGGCGCATGCCAAAGATGAGGGGCTTGAAGGACGAAATGGTTTGTCCAGAATGCGGAAACACTGCTTTAATAACTGATGCTAAGACTGGCGAAGTAAGCTGCCCAGTCTGCGGTTACGTCATCCTTGAGAGGGACGTTGATTGGGGTCCTGAATGGAGAAACATAGATGAAGAGGATGAGAGCCGCAGCAGAGTTGGTGCGCCACTTTCCATAATGTATAGGGACCATGGATTATCAACGGTTATCGAAAAAGTGGACGAGGATGCCGCAGGGAGGAAACTCCCCAAAGAAGTTAAGGAGAAAATGCTAAGACTCAAGAAGCTTGATGCGATATCACAGGTCAACACGTCTGAGACTAGAAACCTTCAACAAGCAGTGAACATTCTTGAAATATACGTTGACAAGCTACACCTATCGAAGGCAGTTGCGGAAAGGGCTATGCTGATATACAGGAATGCACTGAAGGCTGGTCTTGTTCGTGGAAGGTCGATAAGGTCCATAATGGCCGCGGCGACTTATGCAGCTTGCAGGATGATGGATACGCCAAGGGACTTAAGGGAATTCGAAAAAGCTTATCCTGTAGTGAAGAGGAAGACAATAGCCCAAGGCTACCGTCTGCTCTTAAAGCACCTGAACCTTAAAGTACCAGTTGCCGACCCCAAGATCTACCTTTACAAAATAGCGTCAAAATTAGGCTTAGAAGAAAAGGTCGTACAAGAGGCCATCAAGGTACTAGCGACAGCCTCATCAAAGGGTGCGACTGTGGGAAAGGACCCAGTAGGCATGGCAGCAGCTGCGCTCTATATGGCTTGTCAAGAGACGGGTCAGAACGTAACGCAGAAGGACCTAGCAAGGGCGGCTGGTGTGACAGAAGTAACTGTCCGCAACAGATTCAAAGGTTTAAAGGACATCCTAGAAGGTATAACATCCACACAGACTTCCACTACAAGTACAAGTTAACATATGTAACCCTTATATCACGTCAATGTTTTCAGGCTGTATGCCCATACTCACCAAAACCTCTTTTACTTTCTCCCTATGATCGCCTTGGAGAATTATGACACCATCCTTAAGGGCGCCACCGCATGCGCACACAGACTTTAGTTTTGATGCTATCTCCATCAAGTCTTTCTTGTTACCATCTAAACCTTCTATAATAGTAGATACTTTACCCCACTTCCTCATTTCTAGCTTCACTCTAACGTGCTGTTGTTCACGGCTTATCGTCTCGCAAGCACAAATCGATTTCGGTAGTCCACAACGCGGGCATATATCCGGCATTACCCACTCTCCTTAGCAAAGTACTAATATGATTTTTGTAAATTTAAACTTAACCTCTATATACCATGGCTCCCCCTCATTTATGGGTAGATAATTTATATATCGTGCCGTGAACCCTTGACCTCATAATCAGACTTTTTCTTTAGGAATTCGTCCTTGGTCATGTACAATCTAGCAGGTACGCCTTTAACAACAACGCCGGGCGGGACGTCTTTCGTGACTACAGCACCGGCGGCGACGACCGCCCCCTTTCCGACAGTTATTCCGGCTAGTAATATTGCTCCGCAACCTATCGAAGCACCATCTTCTATACGTACCCCTAGGAGTCTTTTACTTGGCGGGTACAAATCGTTCGTCACCTTGACGCCCGGTCCCAAAAACACATTGTCGCCGACTTCGGTTAAGTGAGGCAAATAAACCATCGATTCAACCCTGACATTACTGCCGATCTTTACGGAACCGTCAAGTTGAGTTCCTGTGCCTATAACGCAATTATCGCCTATTTTTGAGCCAGACCTTATGAGGACGTTGTGGCCTGTCTCCACACAATTTCCCACGTCTACATCTTCGTATATAACAGTACCGCATCTTACGATACAGCCGTCGCCTATTTTGGAACCATTACTCAAACTATCCAAAACTTCGATTGCCTGCCGACCCTCAAATCCTGCCTTTATAAGCTTGCCTCTAGAAGGATAGCCTACCACAACGTTCGTGTCGATGAACGTGCCGGTACCAATATAGCTGCTACCGAACACATAGCAGCCTTGGCATGGATATCCTTTCACGGTTGCCCTTTTCGAGACGAACATGCCTTTTAGAAAGCCCATGAAAATATAACCGTTTCCCAAACTCTACATGCATAACTTTAAAGCGCCTTCATATTAAGCAAAATGTGGTCAGTAAACGGTGAGTCTCTTGACCCTTAAACTTTCTGTAGAGTTTGCACCAAAGTGGCCTCCCCCCGTTCTTAGGGACTTAGCTAAGTTGATCGATGGACTTGGTTTCGATACGATCTGGGTCAGCGACCATTATCATAACAGAAACGTATTCATTACCTTAGCCATTATCGCCTCGGCTACTCATCGTACCAAAATAGGTCCCGGGATCCTAAGCCCGTACATACACCACCCAGCATACATAGCCCAGAGCGTCTTAACCCTGACGGATTTGGCAAAGGGCAGGGTTGTATGTGGTATAGGGGCAGGCGACTTTCTGAGTCTTATGCAGCTAGGTTTTGAAAGACCTAACCCTGTAGGAGTCGTAAGGGATGCGCTGTTTATCATCAGGAGTCTCTTGAGGGGAGAATCTATGAATGTTTGCAGCTCTATGTTTAAGTTAATCAACGTGAAGATAAATTTCGGAGTTCAAGATAACGTCCCCATATATGTAGGCGCTCAGGGTGATAACATGCTCAGAATGGCAGCACGCTTTGCGGATGGTGTACTCATAAACTTCTCTGATGAGAATATGTTAAAATCTGCACGCGATTTGGTATGTTGCACGAGTGCAGAAGCCGGAAGGCGTGTATCAGATATTGACATAGTGGCCCACACACCCGTCTCAATATCCGATGACGTTTTACTTGCGAAAAAGGCAGTGCTGCCTTATGCTGCATACATACTTGCGGGCTCAAGTGACGCAGCCCTCAAACGGTTGGACGTAAACATAGAAAAAGCATCAAAAGTTAGGTCGGCGATCATGCGTATGAATCTTCAAGAAGCTAAGTCTTTAGTCGAGGATGAGGTTGATAAGTTTGCAATTTATGGGACGCCTAAACAGGTAAGTGAGAGACTTCTTGCCATACGGTCTCTTGGTTATGAACACATAGTTATCGGCTCACCAATTGGACCCGACCCGCAAAGGGCTATGGTGCTTTTGAGTAAAAATGTGTTGCCGGCGTTAAGGGGCGAATAGGATTAAAGTAAGATATTGCCTGTAGGGTGATGAGGATGATGGTGAAGGAGGCCGCGTTAAAAGAGTTCGCGAAAGCTCTTATGGATAGGTGCCGCGGAGGCTTTAGCGGAAACATTTCAAGTCTTAAGATATCCGTTGCTAAGGAGATGAACTTTGGTCGCGTACCATCAAACTTAGAGATTTTAGGGGCGATTACGGATGAAAGCGAGAGAAAGAAACTTGCCCGCATACTAAGGATTAAACCGGTCAGAACGGTCTCTGGTGTATCTATAATTACTGTTGTAACACCGCCTAGCAGATGTCCGCATGGCAAGTGCGTTTATTGTCCAGGAGGTGTTGAGCACAATACGCCTCAGAGCTACACGGGTGAGGAAGCTGCCGTCAAGTTGGCTAGCATGAGCTCCTACGATCCATATTTACAAGCAAAGAAAAAGGTTGAGACTTTACGTTCTATGGGCCATGAAGTTGATAAGGTCGAGATCATAGTAATAGGTGGCACCTTTACGGCTTTTCCCATCCCTTTCCAGCGCTATTTTTTGAAACGTTGTTTGGAAGCGGTAGCTGAGCTAGAGGCTATAACACTCGAGGAGGCTTTAGCTAAGGCAGAATTCAGCAATAGAAGGGTATCTGGAATAACTGTGGAGACAAGACCGGATTGTGTCTCATTAGAACAGGCTAACGCCCTTCTCGAAATGGGAGTAACTAGGGTGGAGTTGGGTGTTCAAGCACCTGATGATGAAATCTACAGAATATGCAAGAGAAATCATACAGTCGCTGACGTCATTAATTCCACAAGGATTCTGAAGGATTTAGCGTTCAAAGTTTGTTACCATCTTATGCCCAACTTACCAGGATCGAGTTATGAGAAGGACTTAGAAATGTTCAAGGAGTTATTCGAGAACCCTGACTTCAGGCCAGACATGCTGAAAATCTATCCCACACTAGTCCTTCCAGGCACTGAGCTTTACAAAATGTGGCAAGAAGGCATGTACAGGTCTTATAATGATGAGGAGTTGGTCAAACTTCTTTGTGAATGGTTCAGCATGGTGCCCCCCTACGTTAGGATAATCAGGGTCCAAAGAGAAATCCCTCTACAATTGGCGGTCTCAGGAAACAGGTTGTACAACTTAAGGGAAATAGTTGAGAGAAGATTAAAAAAGATGGGCAGGCCTTGCAGATGCATAAGATGTCGTGAAGCTGGTCATAAGACCTTAAAGGAAGGTATCTATCCGGACATGGACAATATAGAGTTAAGAACCTTAAAGTATGAAGCGTCAAATGGTTTGGAGTATTTTCTATCCTATGAAGACGTGAAGAACGACATACTTCTTGGCTTCATTAGGTTGAGGATACCATCAGAAGCGCTGAGATCTGAGCTGGAAGGGGCTGCTTTGGTGAGAGAGTTACACGTATACGGTCAGATGACACCAGTAGGTGATGAACCGTCAGATAAGAGTTGGCAGCACAGGGGTTTTGGATCAAAATTACTCTCCGAGGCGGAAAGAATCTCGGCTGAGGAAGGATGTAGAAAGGTTGTCGTGATAAGCGGCGTAGGTGTTAGGGAATATTACTATAAGCACGGATATGTGAAAGAAGGACCTTACGTTACGAAAAAACTCTATTGAAAGTTGAGTGAGCGATGCGCTTTAAAGCTCCCTCCTTATCAATGAGATGCCTTAATAGGATATACGAATTTTTTCAAAAATACTTCATCCTAATATTAACGACCGCTGTTCTAGCTGTTAAGTTGCTTATAGTGAATATTCCAAGCCCTTCTGCGCCGCCTGAAGCGTGTATGAGTATGAGGGGTGAGGGTTGTGGTTTTATTTTTGATGAAGCCCACTACATTCCAGCAGTAAGAAAGCTCATGAGAGGCGAGGCGACAAACAATGAGCACCCTCCTCTCGCCAAATTCATCATCATGGCAGGTATGTTGCTTCTCGGAGATGGTGTAGGTAATGCTGCTGGGTGGAGAATCTTCATAGCAATTTCCGGTGCGATATCTGCAATGATGGTCGGTCTTATAGCCCAAGAAATTTCCAGCAGAAAGTCTGTGGGATATGTTGCGTCCTTATTGTTTGCCACGGATGTCATGTCATTTAACTTAAGCTCAATAGCCATGCTCGACGCACCTGCCATGGCTTTTTCCCTAATTGCGGTTTACTTTGCTCTTAGAAAGAGGTACGTTCTGGCAGGTATTTTCATGGGCTTGTCCTTACTTTGTAAGCTCAGTTTTTTGAGCATTCTTGGCCCAATCTTGGTAATAGTTGTTGCACAAAGTCTAAGGGGACGGACAAAGAAATTAGACAAGTTTCCGTTTTTGTTCAAGAATCTTTGTAAAGTGTTCCTAATAACGGCTGCCGTTTTTCTCTTGGGATTATGGCTCTATGATTATACGTACAACGCCTTTCAAACACCTTTTGAACACATAGCATTCATGTTAAATTATCACAGCAAGCTCAAGTATACAAATCCGTCTGAAGTTGATATGCCCCTATCATGGATAAACCTGATAAGTCCTTTTAAACCTGCACCTTATTACATAGAGACGGCAAAGTCAGACTCCGCAGTTTATCACCCTATTGCTTACTGGGGCATACATAGTCCGGTATGGTGGTCAATATGGTTTCTTATTCCGATCTATGTCTATAAACTAGTGTTCAACATTAGGAAAAACCATGCTATATTTGGTGAAGTCTTGGTCTTGAGCTGGATAGCATTTACCTATCTACCATACTTTCCAATAGCGCACATCTTGGAGCGTTGGGTCTTTCCGTTTTACTTCTATGCGACAGTACCGGCTCTTGCGATCGGTTTGTGTCGGTTTAAGGAATGGGGGGATTGGATGACGACGTTGCTGATTGCAGTAATATCTGCGCAACTCATTTGGTTTTTCATATGGTTTCCAGTAAAAAACGACGTTTACATAACGATCTTGAGATTACTAAATCTGCCTACATGAACGAGACATTATTTTTAGAATAGCGTAGTCTTACCTTCTAAGACTATTTTCGTTATGTCCCTGATGTTCCTAAGACCTTCCTTTACTATTTCTGTAATTTCATAATGTAGGCTGTTTTCGCTACATCCATGCGATGGTATGTACTCTACTGAGACGACCTGTGGTTTGTCTATCGGTTTCCCTATCTGGCTGAGAATCTTCACGTAGACTTCTTCGACACCTTTCGTCTCTTCGTATATTCTTTCTGCCATCAACTTGGCAGCAACATTGTATATCTTCCCGACATGCGACACAGGGTTCTTTCCAGCCGTCGCCTCTAACGACATTTGTCTGTTCGGTGTTATGAGGCCGTTAACCCTATTGCCTCTACCTGTGTTACCGTCATCACCAGATTCTGCAGAAGTGCCTGTAACCGTTAAGTATACAACCTCCTCTCCTGGACGCTTACCAAATATATCGGCCGTGTTCACGTAAACTTCGACATCATGGTCACTGGCATACTTAGAGGCTAGGTCTAGGACCTTCTCCCTTATCGCCTCCTTCGTCGCTTTGTACTCGTCCACGTTATGTGTAAGACTACTGACGATACCATCAGCAACAGTTAGGCGTATCTTCTTACCCACTCGCAAGCCCATAACCTTACAGTCTTCTCCACTAGCAGGGATCTCTCTCTTGAAATCTTTTGAATTTATCATCCTCTCGCACTCGTAAACAAGCTTTTCCAGCTGGGTCATGGGCGCATAGCCAACACCGAATGATGTATCATTCGCCAACGGCATCTCATCAGAGGCCTCCACTATTGCTTTAAGATCAGCCGAGCCCTGTCTAACTTTGAAGTCTATTACCACGTGCTTCTCAGCGTCAAGGAATCTGAAGTTTTTCTTGATAAACTCTTTGACTGCTTCCATCATTATGTCCTCTACAGGTATCCTCGTCTTACCAGTTGGGCTATTTACCTCTACAGTTGCACGACCGGCCACTAGTATGTAAATCGGCACCTCAACAATACCGCCACCAAACCTTGGAATGGCTCTGCCTCCGACCAGCAGACCTTTGTCAACGTTATGATGCAAGATTTTTCCAAAATTTTGCAGATAGTATTTTGAGAGGGCTACACTAGCAGCCTCGCATGCAGAGTCTATTATGTAATCTGGATGACCTAAGCCTTTCCGCTCAACAAACTCGCAGGCATGTTCACTAACTGGTTTATGTCTTAATGGCTCGATGATTATGTCGCCGCTCACGTCAACACCGCCTACGTTAAGCGTAGACGTCCTCGTTATAAATCTACTACTCACTATTAATCCTCTAAAATGGGAGTTAATTGTATGTAAATTATGTTATTTCCACGTATTAGGATTTTTGAATACTTCACTTTCTTGCCGTCTCCCTGATATTCGGCGGCCTTCTCGATCACAAGGTTCATATAACTGTCACACTCCACCATCGTCCCACCATAAACTAAGTCGTTCTTTAGGACAACCTTGATGGGTTTATTAAGGTATTTGGTGATGACCGTCAAAGGTCTTTCGATCGTTGGCATACAGATCACGCGCTTTACTTTTACATAATTTTAATCATACTTAAAGCTTTTTCGAAAGTTCCTTCGGAATCTCTAACTCACTGAAGCATACCCTGCAAACGTATATTTTATCAGTCAACTTCTGTGGGTTCTTCAAGGGAGCATCACATACCGGGCAGCTCGGAAGGTTAGGGTCTTCAACATAAATATCGGCCCCGCACTCCGTGCATTTTTTCTGGCCTAAGGGATTTATGGCCCCGCAGGATGGGCACACTTCATCCGTGCCTGCTGTAATAACTTTTATAGCGGCCTTCTGTTGAACCTCTTGTTGTGGTTTTGGTGGAGGGGTAGGCTGTTCCACAGACGCTTTGTTTATAGCCTCCTCTAGCTCCTTTTCTATAGATTCAACGACTTCTTCAATACGCTTCACCGGTGGTTGCCGAGTTACGGCTCCCCTTGTGGGTGTCGGCCTAGCTACGGTTGGGGTTGGCGATACAATCCTAGGCATGGTTCCCGTCCTAACACGTGGTGCGCTAGGTTCTTGCGCGTGCCTAATAGCTCTTACAAACGTTATTAGCCCTACGAGCGTCACCGCGACTCCCACGAACGAAAACACTAGGTATAGTGGTATGCCACTCGCAACTTCGGTTTCTAGTGTTTTCAAAAAACTGAGCTCCTGAGAATACGCGATATAAAGAACCGTTGGAATGAGTGCTATTGCTATACCAATGGCACACAAAATTATGGATGCTCTATAAAAGCCCATGCCGCCTTGTCCCTATCGCTCTTTGTCACTCGTAATATATATTAATGCTTTTCCCAGTAATTTCCTCAATAATCTTCTCATATTCCGGGGGTATATTCCGAACATCCCATTTTCTAGCAAAAAAACTCAGTATGTTCTTAACGTCCCTTTCTAGATAAAGGGATGCCTGCGGATGGCTCCTTTTCACCCATTGAGGCCAGTCTATCAGCATTATGCTCCCATCAGGTTTGATTAAGACGTTATAGGCACTAAGATCTCTATGAACCACGCCAGCCTCGTAAGCGGACTTTATGGCATCTATTATCTTTAGTAAAACTTTTTCGGCATTCTCAAGCTCAGAAAGTGAAGCAAGCTCGATCCCCTCGAATAGCTCAGTTACTACAACATGTCTTGTCCTATAGACCGGTGCAGGAACTGGTACCTTTCCGACGAGCAGCAACAAGGCTTTGAATTCCATTTGCGCAGCCTTAATGGATGCCTCTAAGTAGTTATGAACTCTAACCAAGGATTCTCTAACCCTTTCGTATTTTTTAAAGCTCGGCCTTCCAATCCTGAAAAACTTTACCGCGAGTCTCCTCCCTTCACGGCTTATTGCGTCATAAACATCCGCTTCCTTTCCCATGCCGATGGGCATGCCCAGCCCGGATATTATTCCCTTTGATGATAGAGTCCTTAGGGCAAGGGCGTCCAAGCCGAGATAATTTAACACGTACGCAATTTTCTTACCCTTTGGGCTCCAGATAAGCCTTAGACGGTGGAGTTTTTCCAAACTCCGCTCTAACTTTGTTTCGCTGAACTTAATTGACTGTAAGATGACCTGATATGGTACCTCACGAAATTTCCCCAAATTCCTTTCCATAATAGAAAGGACACAGTAATCCTCCTCCGTAAGTTCACCAAACCTTCTAACAAGCTCATGCAAGGGTAACGACATGTTCTCCTGCTACTTTTTCATTCTTTACTTAAAGCTATTCTTACCTGTACTTGGCCTATCTTCCAGTCCTTTTTATAAAACTTCTCTTCTGGCTCGGATGTCTGTTCATAAACCTTCAGCCTCGTTCTTGTTTCCTCCTCGATGTAATCACTCATTCTCTCAACAACTTTAACAAGTTCTTCGGAACTAGATACCAATATACACTCAACGACCTTGTCGATATCGAGCCCTATTTCTCTACGCATGACCTGTATCCTCCTTATCAACTCGTTGGCTAATGACACTAATTTTATGGTCTCTGTCTCAGTCAGATCGACGTAAACTTCAGCAAAGCGTCCGTCCTCATAGCTTAAATTCTCTGGTATTTCATCAAGGAAATTTACGTCAGAACCCGTTAGCTCCACTATCGTCCCATCTTGGAGTGTCATCTTTACAACACCGTCGTTTGTTATGGTTTCTTCAAGCTTTTCGGCTGGAAATGAACGGATCGTCTTGAGAACGTCGCCGAGTCTTGGGCCAAACTTAGGGCCAAGGGACGAAAGAACAGGTACGGCCTTTCTACGGAGCCATCTTGGCCTTTCGCCCACATTTAATATGATGAGCTCCTCGGTGTTAGCTTGAGATTTCAAATAATCTCTAAACTGATTTAGAGCGTGCTTAGCCTTCAAAGTCTTTGGGACTAACGTTATGGATTTAACTGGCCACCTGAGCTTTCTTCCTGCTTTCTGCCTCGCTGCTAGTATACTACTCAACACGGACTGGACGATATCCATGTTGTCCTCTAACTCTTGGTTTATGAACTCCTCGTCAACTCTTGGCCATCTTAACAGATGAACGCTCTCCGGATCATCCTTTTGCTTTATTGCAGCAAAAATGTACTCAGAGAGATACGGTACGAAGGGTGCCAGCAGGGTCACCAACTTTCTCATCAAATAGAAGAGCACGGAATATGCAGTAAGCTTATCCACAGTCGCCTTTTCCACCCATATCTTGCGCCTTATGCTTCTGATATAAATATGACTCAGATCTTCTACAATGAAGCTCCTTATGGATTTTGCGGCAGTATATATCTCCAAATCTTCAAGAGAGTTTGTAACGAGCTTTACTAGGGAGTTTATTCTCGATAATACCCATTTATCAACAGGATCAGCATACTTTAACATTGCCTCTACTCGGTATTTCTCTGGGTCAAATTTATCGAGGTCGAAGTAGGTTTTTGCAAAAGCAAAAACGTTCCAAAGTATGTTCAACTCCTCGGCAACTCTATCAACCTCTTCTGGTACGAAATTGATAGTGTCCCAAGGTTTGGCTTTCGAAACTAAGTATAACCTTAGTGGGTCAACACCAAACCTCTCAAAGGCATCCATGGCCCATACCACGTTGCCTTTAGACTTTGACATTTTCTTGCCCTCGCTATCAAGAACGTGTCCTTGGTTAAGCACGGAACTGAAGGGCGCTCTTCCGAAATAGAGTACTGATGTGAAGAGAAGCGTATAGAACCATCCCCTAGTTTGATCTATAGCCTCTGTTATGAAATCGTAAGGGAATAACTTTTCGAACAAATTTTTGTTCCTTAAATAATCAACGCTTGCGAAATGGGCTACGCCAGAATCCAGCCAAGTATCCAATACGAATGGCTCCCTCTTCATCTCGCCACCGCAATTTTCGCACCTGAAAACAACTTCATCTATCCAAGGTCTTAAGAGTCTGATTTTTTCGGGCTTCTTTATGGCACTTTCGAGCTCAGCTTTGTTACCTACAACTTTTTTCGCTCCACAATTTGTGCAAGTCCAAACTGGTAACGGTGTACCCCATATTTTTGTCCTTGATATGCACCAATCCTCCGCGCCCACTATCCAGTCTCCAAATCTACCCATTCCAGCCCATTGAGGCTGCCACCTTACTTTCTTATTCTCTTCCAACATTTTCTCCTTAATTTTGTCTATCTTAAGAAACCATTGACGGCTTGCCAGATATATGAGTGGGGTCCCGCATCTCCAGCAGAATGGATACGTATGAACAATTTTTCCTTCTTTCACCAACAAACCTTTTGACTTTAGGTCTTGTAACACCCGTTCACCGGCTTGCTTGAAATACATGCCAGCATATATACCGCCCTCCTCTGTGAATGTACCGTTAGGTCTTATAGGACAAAATATTGGTATACCCAACGACTTTCCAAGTTCGAAGTCTTCTGGTCCGTGCGCTGGTGCGACATGCACGCATCCTGTACCCTCAACCATTGTAACAAAATCTGCTGCCACTATCATGTGAGCTGGGTTGTTGTGCTTCTTATGTGCAGGAACTTCTTCAGCAAGTGGATGCCAATAACTTTCACCCACAAGTTCTGATCCTTTCACCCTCCGAATTACTTTGTAACTTTCCACACCCATGTCACTCATCGCCCTTTCCAATGCTTCTTCACCAATTATCCATATTTCGTCCCCGACTTCGCACTCGACATATTTTGAGTTTGGATTAACCGCGACAGCCTCATTCCCCGGAAGTGTCCAAGGTGTTGTTGTCCATATCACAACGTACTCGTTTTTACTTCGTTTAAGGGGGAACTTTACATATACGGACGGGTCTTCTACTTCTTCGTAACCTTGCGATACTTCATGGGAGGAAAGTGGTGTTTCGCATGAAGGACAGTAGTGAACAACCTTAAAGCTTTCAACAAGGTTGCCATCTTCATATGCTTTCTTGAGTAAGGTCCAGACGTGCTCCATATAATTCTCTTTTCTCGTTTCGTATGCGTTCTCATAGTCAAGCCACAACGCAAGCCTTTCGGAAGCCCTTCTCCAATGGTCTATGTAAAAGTCTACGAGTTTATTGGCCTCCTCGACGAAACGCTCGAGACCAAACATTTCCACATCCTTTTTAGAGGTAAAGCCTAATTTTTTCTCAACTTCTAGCTCTGTAGGTAATCCTAGGCAGTCCCAGCCGGCCCTCCTCCACACGTTCAGACCTTTCATCGTCTGGTATCTGAGCACTATGTCCTTGTATACTCGGCCTCTGGCATGGCCCACGTGCATGAAACCGTTTGCCGTCGGCGGCCCCTCTAAGAAAGAAAATATGGGTGCGTTTTTATTGGCTTCGAAGACTTTCTTTTGAATATCTCTCTCACGCCACCAGTTCGCTACTGCTTCCTCAATCTTCTTGGGGTCGTATCTACCTTGGAAAAGCGACAAATAGGTCACACTCCACCTTATTATTGCCCACTCCTTCCGGAAGGGCTATCGAATTTGGCGGTACATTTCACCTGCACGGATGAGGGTTAGTTGTATAATATAGCTTTTCTTTTTTGATCGTACATGTGGAACCGCAATGCTTTTACGATGGTTAAGTAACAATGAAAAAGGTTACGGTATATCTATTAATCGTTAATTCAAGTCATAGAAGTCAGGAAATGCTCTGATCGCAAAACTTTTTTACACGACACTACGATGCAAGTTGTTGCTTGCTTACTTAAGAGCCCTATTACACTTCGGACAAAATACGTCATCCGGTGAAATTTCAGCACCGCAGAACTTGCACTTAAGCTCACCATACAACTCTTTAAACCTCTGTTTTTCATACCTTCTCCCAATAATAAGCGCAACTTCAAACATTACAACGAGTGGTATGAACAGTATGAAGTTGCCTGCTATTCCACCATCTGGTGTAATAAATGCCACAACTATATACATAAATGCATAAATGTATCCTCTGTATTTCTTGAACGGAGCTGTTCCAACTATACCGACTCTTATGAGAAGAATGAGTATCACGGGAAAAGTAAAGACCATACCAGTGGCTAAAGCTGTAAAAAAGACCATCGTGTAGAAGGATATGGCGGTAATTGTCGCCTCTATTTTAAACATGACGGCGAATATCAATAAGAACCTCATCAAAGCTGGCAGGACAAAAAATAATGCAAAGGCAACACCAACGAAGAAGAGGGTTATGAACGCCGTTAAGAACGGATAGATGAGTCTCCTTTCATGAGGATAGAATGCAGGGTTAACAAAAGCGTATATCTCATAACCAACGACGGGCATGCTGAGAAGGAGTCCGATGAGTATTGAAGCCACAATCCAGATCTCAAAAGGTGATGAAAGTTCGCCGGCTATCAGCTTCACACCTTCAGGAAGTATGTAACCATTAACCAACGTAAGCACTCTTGCCACAATAGGCTCATACATTTCTAGAAACTGTATGGGGTTTGCGATGAGTGCAACAGGGTCTGCGGGGAATACCATCATGAATATTGTCGCGGCGAATACTGCTATGAGTATACGTTTAAGCCTCATACCCAGCTCTCTAACATGATCCCAGAAAGGAGCCTCTTTGCTAGACATCAGGTTATGCCTCCGACTTTTTGCTTGTTATTCAGAAATATTGTTAAGATAAATGTTTTATAGATTGGTTATCAATAGCCCATTTTACGTAAACGTTCCTCCAGATCTCCAATGGCTTGACGATTTATACCATCAACCTTGAATGACATGACATCTAAGATGGCATCATAAACCTTAACAGTTTTTTCCACGCTAAGGTTTCCCATGTTGGCGACCCTTATAAGCGAGCCTTTCATGCTTCCCATACCGCCAGCGGCTACTATGCCATACTTAACCCTAAGCTCTTTGAGAATTTCAGAATCCGTCACGTTGTTCGGTAACGAAATCGAGATTGTTGTAGGTGATCTATAATCTTTCTCTGCGAATAGCCTCACGTTAGCTTTCTCAAGAACTTCGTAGATGTTGTCAGCAAAGTCTATGTGCCTTTTTATCCAATTATCCGCTCCATACTCTAAGACGATATTAAGCGCCTCATCCATTCCATACATCAGGTTGACTGCCGGTGTGAAAGGTGTCTCACGGTTTTCCTCATAAAATTTTTTATACTTGATGAGGTCAAAGTAGAAAGGTCTCCTAGAACTTCTAATTTTATTCCAAGCCTCTTCGCTTACGGTTATTATCGAAAGACCCGGTGGGCCTGCATAACACTTTTGGCTACCGATAACACAAACATCTATACCCCAAGTATCAATTTTGAGGGGTAGTCCTCCAGCTGCAGAGACCGCATCTACTGCGACGAGAACGTTACGCTCCTTACACGCCCTAACAATTTCGTGAAGTTCTCTACTTGTTGTACCAGTTGAGGTTTCGTTGTATACCAACAATGCGACGTCGTATGCTCTTTCGTCGAGTGCTCTCTTGATGATTTCAGGATTTGGGGCAGTTTGTGGTTTGATGTTTAAATAGGTAATCTCAGCGCCGTAGAACTTTGCAGCTTCAGCGAACCTTTCGGAGAAAACACCGAACACCGGTGATAGCACCTTATCGCCTTTGTTTATTATATTTGAGACAGCACACTCTATGCCGCCTGTGGCGGAACATGTAAGAACAAATACGCTACCATCGGTTTTGAGCAACTTCCTAAATTTCTCGACTAAAGAAGTGTAGAGCTCCCGAAGCTCGGGCCCTCTATGGCTGACTACTTGCTTGGACATCGCCTCAAGGACACGCTTGTGAAGTTCCGTAGGACCTGGTGTTACCAGCAACATTAAAAAATTGCAAAATAGTGGGTATTTTAAATCTTTTACCTAGATTGCCTTATGCTATGCGTGCACATATTTGTGCATATAAACATTCTAATGGTTCAAGTAAACATTCTATACATTTTAAAGGGCATGCTTTCCGATTGTCGTAGTTTACTTGAATTTTTTTGACGTATGTTGAATACACAATTTTGTTCATTGTTGCGAATGCATTCATTTTTGCACATAACGTTTATTAAAGCTCAAAATTCGAAAAAGACACCATGCAGCGTAAAGTAGTCCTAAACGATAGTGAAATACCAAAAGAATGGTACAACATACTGCCAGATCTGCCAAAGCCCCTCCCTCCACCAATAGATCCTGAGACGAGAGCTCCGGTCTCACCGGCAAAGCTTGAGAGAGTCTTTGCGAAGGAGTTGCTCAGGCAAGAGATGAGCATGGAGAGATGGATTCCAATACCTGAGGAGATAAGGGAGGTCTATGCTTTGTGGAGACCAACACCGTTGTATAGGGCGATAGGACTCGAGAGGTATCTGAAGACGCCGGCAAAGATTTACTATAAGTTCGAGGGCGTTAGTCCGCCTGGTTCCCATAAGCCAAACACTGCTGTCGCACAGGCTTACTACAACATGAAAGAGGGACAGGAGAGGCTAACCACGGAGACTGGTGCCGGCCAGTGGGGTTCTGCGCTTGCCTTCGGTTGTATGTTGTTCAATCTAAAGTGCACGGTTTACATGGTAAGAGCGAGCTATGATCAAAAGCCTTATAGGAAGATAATGATGCAGGTTTGGGGTGCAGAGGTTCTACCAAGTCCCAGCGATAGGACAAACTTTGGAAGAAGCATATTGAAGAACGATCCGCAGAATCCAGGAAGCTTAGGTATAGCGATAAGCGAGGCCATTGAAGATGCTTTGTCACATGAAGGCACGAAGTACACGCTGGGTAGTGTGCTTAACCACGTTCTAATGCATCAGACGGTCCAAGGTCTCGAGGCGAAGAAGCAATTAGAGGTTTTGGACGAGTATCCTGATGTGGTGGCTGGTTGCGTTGGAGGTGGGAGTAGCTTCTCAGGTCTCTTTTGGCCATTCTACTACGACAAAGTAACGAAGAAGGCTGAGAAGGACATAGAGTTTGTCGCAACAGAGCCCACGGCCTGCCCCACCCTAACTAAGGGTATATACACTTACGACCACGGCGACACAGCAAGGTTGACACCGCTTTTAGCAATGTACACAGTAGGTTCGGACTTCATCCCACCGCCTATACATGCTGGAGGGTTAAGGTACCATGGCGATGCGCCGACACTCTGCCTACTCGCGAAGGAAGGTTATATTAAGGCTGTAGCCTATGACCAAGTATCCGTCTTCGAAGCCGCAACGATATTCGCTAGGACAGAGGGAATCGTGCCCGCGCCTGAGCCATCTCACACTATAAGGTATGTGATAGATGAGGCTTTGAGGTGTAAGAGGACGGGTGAGAAGAAAACGATACTCTTTAACCTTTGTGGCCACGGGCACTTCGATATGCATGCCTATGACGAGTTCTTTGCAGGAAGGCTGCCTAAATGGGAATATCCCGAGAGCGCCATAAGGGATTCTATAGAAAAGTTAAAGAGGCTCTATCCATGGATTAAAGACCTGCCGTACCTAGGGTGGTCCGTTTGATTGACGACCCTCCGAAAGTCTTAGTCTGCGATAAGGTCCATAATGCTGGAATAAGAATGCTAAAAGACGCAGGCTTTGAGGTTACCTTAGCCGAGGGAATCTCCCACGAAGAGTTATTGAATGTTATTTCAGAATACGACGTAATTATGGTCAGAAGTAGAACAAAAGTAAGCAGGGATGTTATAAAAGCAGCAAAGAAGCTGAAGGTAATCGCAAGGGTTGGGGCTGGTACGGATAACATAGATGTTGATGCTGCTCATGGAATGGGAATAAAGGTAATCTGCGCCGGTGATGCGGTTGCGAATGCAACAGCTGAACTGACCGTGGGTCTTATGTTGGCCCTCTCACGAAACATATGCCTACTAAATGAGGAAATGAAGAAGGGCGTTTGGCCTAAAGGAAAATGCGAGGGTGTGGAATTAAGGGGCAAGACCGTAGGTATAATCGGTGTGGGAAGAATAGGTAGGAGGGTCGCGGAGTTAACTAAGGCATTCGGTATGGAAGTACTAATGAATGATGTAGTTCCAATACCTGAAGACTTTCTGAAGAAAGTTTCGGGAAGGTTTCTTCCACTAGTAGATCTTTTAAAGGAATCGGATTACATAACGCTCCATGTTTCCTTGACACCTTCAACTAGGAATTTGTTGAACAAAGACAATATGCGCTTCATAAAACAGGGAGCATTCTTAATTAACACGTCGAGAGGTGCCGTAATAGATGAGGATGCTCTCTATGAAGCCTTGGTAACCGGTCGGCTCAAGGGCGCTGCTTTGGATGTATACAGCGTGGAGCCGCCTATTAACAAGAAGTTACTCGAACTCCCAAATGTTATATGCACACCGCATATAGGTGCCCAGACCCTAGAGGCTCAAGAGAGGGCCTCCATCGAGGTTGCAACGAAGATAATAGATCTTTTTTCTTATGCAACCATCCGATAACTTAAGCCAGTTAATTTTTATTACGTCCCTCAAGAAAATATGATGTTTGACCTTGAGAAGGGATTATGTAAAAAACTCTCTATGGAAGATTCTTGTGGATACTGTTAGGAGCATGAGCCTCTATCCCGTTCACAAGTCTTACGTTAGAGACAAAATAATCATGAACGAACCATCCATAAGTGCAGAAGAGTTGAGCGTGAGACTGAGTATGCCGTTGGGTGAGGCTATGGTTATCTTGGATGAGTTAAGGATGTACGCGGCAGATTTTGAGGAAGAACTCAAGGCCCCTCTACCGACTGAGCGAAAGTATAACCGTGTATGCTTAGGAGGCACCTTTGATGTAATCCATTATGGACATCTTGCTTTACTCCTGACGGCTTTCAGGAGTGGTAAGAAAGTGACGATAGGTGTTACTAGCGATGAGCTTGCCAAGAAATTGGGGAAGACTCACGATGTAAGGCCTTATAATGAACGCATGAATAACCTAAGAAAGATTTTAGAGAAATATGACTGGATTGATGACGCAACAATAGTAAAACTTGACGACCCCTATGGCCCTGCGGTAACTGACGCTATTATGGAAGCAATCGTGGTCAGCCCATTTACAGCATTCAGAGCTCTAGAAATAAACACAATAAGGACCGAGAGTTTGATGAAGCCTTTAGATGTGATAGAATGCCCGTTAATCCTAGCAGAAGACGGAAAGCCGATATCGTCATCAAGGATAATTAGGGGCGAGGTAACACCTGAAGGGAGGCTTGTCCGCTCTTAGCCTCCTTTGAAGGACCTTGGTATGGGTGTAGTGTACATAACGTACCCCATCCATCCTACGACAAAGAAGAAGAATAAGACAATGATTAGTATTGGTATCTTCACGGCGAGTTCAGGATCAAGACCGTTTATGAAACCGAAAAACCACGTCATGTAGAACGTAGCCAAGATGACGGAGACCAGCATCAGAAAAAAGCCGAAAGCCTTACCTAACCTCATAGGATTTCAAGCCGAATAACATAGTGTACCTAAAATTAAATGTATCCTTCAACAATAATTGGCTATCTTCTCAGCTTTCTCAGGAGTGTTATATCCAACGTCTTGTACATTCTGTATACATGGACGCTAAGCAGTAGGGCTAACGCTATGACTGCTGCTCCCACGGCCATAGAGATAAGGACGACGCTCTGAGCGAATGGGTCTATCATGCCTCCAGGAAAGTTTGTAGATAGTGCTATAAAGTTTAAGTGGGCAGCGTTTATCATAATCTCAATACCTATTATCATCTTTATGATGCTTCTCTTTGTTGCTAGGACATAGATGCCGATTATGAAAAGCAGAACGGCAGTAAGAACATAGTATAAGATAAAAAGCGACAACTTTCATTCCCTCCTAAGTAAGACTACAAGGGCCATAACAAAGGCCAATAAAGCTATAACCAATGCGATTACTGCCGGGAATAAATCCTCCCATATGTAAATACTTATAGCTTTACCGGATTCTAAAGCGCTAGGCATTATGAGCCTGCTTGTTGCATCATTCCAATGTTCGTATGTAGGTGGACTGGTAGCAAAACTGTACAGGATTGCTATTGCAAGTACGAGCGTTGATATCGAACCTAAAAGCTCCGTACGCTTCATTTCTCTTTACCCACCGTCAGAGAGACTACGATCAGCATAAGGGCTATCAAACCACCCGCATAAACTAGCAGTTGTGCTATGCCAGCATAGTACGCTCCCATCAGTATGAATAATATGGCTATAGTGGCTGTCATACCAAAAAGCCCAAATATGGACCTATACAGGCTATTTGCTTCAACGGCTAGAATTGAGAACGCTACGGAGAGTGAAAGCAGTAACAGCGAAGCGACCTCGTATATCATGTGACCACCTCTAAACCACACTAACACATGGGTAATAAAGGTTATTCCACTCAAGTCACGCTAAAACTTATCTTTGGGTCGTGTTGTTTTGGAATGGGTTGTCCGAAGTCAGCGTTAGACGAAGAAAGGTAATGCGTTTCATCATGTTGACTTTCGTTCTGACTTACGGCTTAAACTTAGGTATGGCCCTAGCGTTCGGCTTCAAGCTACCGGCTGAGGCTAGAACTTCCATGATGACTATGATGCTTGTGCCGGCCTTCTCGGCAATCGTCCTTAAGATGTTCTTCGAAAAAGACAGCAACATATATTTTAGAACTTTCCGAGAAAAAACTAGGCTGTTCTTTTATTTCTTCCTTCTTTACTTTGCTGTCTTTCTAACACTCTCTATAGCATCATGGATTTCACCCCAATACGTTGAGTTGGCAGACACGCTGACGTTCGCTATGACAAGCTTAGGTTTACTGTTCCTAGTAGCTCTTAGGTTCATGTTGGGTGGTGATGCTTTCCGTAGGGCGGGGCTATCTTTCGGAAGCTCCAAATATTATCTTATATTCGGCTCACTTCTGGTGGCGCTTTACGGTGGTATGGCATGGCTAAACTGCAACCTCGGCTTGGGCACACCCGTCAGATTAGAGGAGTTGTTTGTTACTTCGGATATTGAAGCATCTGGATTAATGGGCGCCCTTATCTTAATGGGAATCCAGCTGATAATCATATCGCCCTTTCTCACGTTACTCGTAACGTTTGGTGAGGAGTATGGCTGGAGAGGTTACCTCCAAACGGAGCTGACGGGCATCGTAGGTAAGTTAAAGGCCGCCCTTCTCGTCGGTCTGGTATGGGGTGTATGGCATGCACCCGTTATAGCTATGGGTCACAACTATCCAGGTTATCCTGTGCAAGGTGTGTTCTTGATGATCGCATACACAGTTGCCTTGTCCGTGATCTTCGGTCTAGCTTTTCTCAAATCAGGTAGCGTCTGGCTCGTATCCTATATGCATGGTGTGAACAATCAGTCCGCATCGTTCTTCCATGCCTTTTGTTGCACACCTTCAGATCCCGTATTATCCTTCGGCATAGGTCTGTACGGTATAGCAATATTTGCCGTAGTAGCCTTGCTATTGTTAAAGAGTAAAGCATGGAAGTAAACTTGCCCAAAAATAGGACATCGTCGAACATTGCCTGATTCCAATACTTATGCTACCGGCGCTCTATAGAGCGAATATTTCAACCAAATCCTTATCTTGCAATACGTGGTCGATGCCTACTTTTTGACCTTGTACTTTAACTGAATTGCCCCAAACCTTCGCGTACCTGAAGCCCTTTGCAAGCTCTTTATGGATGAGGTATGCAAGTTGACCAACGGTTGTGCCACTCGGCACGACAATCGGCTTCCTCGCGACAATGCCGTCCTTCTGTGTATAAATCCTTATGAGTTCTAAGGTTTTGAATATCAGTTGCTTCAATTCTTCCAACCCCTTCCCTTCTTTTGCCGAGAACCTTACCAGCGGAATTCCAAGCCGTGCGGTCATTTCCTCGATTTCGCTCGAGTATTCCGAGTTAAGGTCAAGCTTGTTAAGTATCACAAGGCCCTTCTTATAAACAAATTCGTATATGACCTGTTCTTCGACATCTTCTATTGTGGCATCACCGATTATCTTGACCACGGCATTTCTTATACCGACGCTTTCAAGTAGCTTCTTAACATCATCTATGTTGCCTTGAAACTTACCGAATGTAACAAGTCTTATGCCGCCGCTGTCTTTCTTCTCAAGGATGACCCTAGTCCGTTCCTTCTTCAACACTACGCCAACATCCTCCAACATTTCAACAATCTTTCTGAGCTGCTCATGAGGCCTGTTTGTTGCGTCCAGAACGACCGCTATAAGATCAGCATTTCTCGCCATACCAAGACTCTTGTATGCTATGCTGGTCTCTTCCAATGCTTCTGTCAAAATTGCTGGGAGTTCCACCACCTGTATTTCAACATCCTCGTACACCATCATGCCCGGTACTGGTCTCTTTGTCGTCATTGGGTATTCGGCTATCTCAGGGTTTGCATTCGTAAGCAATGCGAGTAATGAAGATTTGCCGCTGTTTGTAGCACCCAATAGTACGACTTGGGCTGCCCCCTCTTTTTCAATACTGAACTCATCCTTCCTACCACCTTTTACTGGTTTACGCTCGAGCTCGCGCCTGAGTTGGGCAAGCCTCTTTTTCAGTTGTCTGAGCATTTTTTCTGTATGCTTATGGTGGGGTATGCAGGATATTGCTTCCTCTAATGCCTTAATTTTTTCTTCGTGCGTCCTAGCCTCTCTGTACTTAGCTAGCTTGGCCTTTGCCTCCGCCGGCAGGTTCGTTGGCATAGTCAGCCCATTTTAACATTATGTGGAACTCTCTTATTTGCGTTCTTTTTATCTTAATAAGGGCAGTTTTTTACTTCAACCTTCTCGCAAAGGTTACTGCGATTGCTCCAATAAAGCATATGGGGGCTAGCATTGCGAAGGCGATGTCCCATCCCATCGGAATTATAATGCCAAGCACTAATGGGCCTATGAGGTATCCAATGTTGCTCATGAAATTAAGGATTCCTAGTCCAACGCTAGCCAATTTAGGTCCCAATAATGCGCCCGAGCTGGCAAGGGTAGGTGCTGGCACGAATCCCCATATTGTACCAAGGGCGATCACGTATGCGGTCAATATCCAAAAATTGCTTGTGAAAAATATGTAAAGCGGAAATGCAATGCCTGAAAGGATGCAGGACGTAACGATAAGTTTCTTCATAGATTTTATCTTATCAACAACAACTCCTGCTATTGGACCGATAGGTATGCACATAACCATCGGAATTGTTGAGACTACTGATGCTAATGTCAGCGAGTAACCAATTTCGGTAAGGTGTGTGGGTAACCAAGTTGAGAAGCCTATTGCTGCAAAGTTAAAGCAAAGCCATCCAAAGGCCACTAACCATATATCAGTGTGCCTATAAGCAGCCACCCCGCTTGCTTTCTTTTCTTCTTTGTAGGTTATAGTGGTTGGGGGCGTTTTAATTAATGTCACGAAAAACACGCATGCTATTATCGAGAGCAATGTGGTAAACCACCACATACTTTGCCACGATGTTGTTACGAGTGCGGGTGCCACCGCATAAGATAGAAGCATTCCTATTGGGACACATGGTGCAAAGATACCCAAAGCCTTTCCCAACTCATTCGGAGGAAACCACATGGTTATTAGCGCTGGTGCGAATATTAGTGCAGAACCGAATGCAAACCCCTCGAGGAACCGTGATATAAGTAAGGTTGTATAGTTCGGGGCGAAGCTCCCGATTATCGAGCCCATTGTGAGACATGCGAGCATAAGAGTCCCTATCTTTTTAGGACCAAAACGTTCAGTTAACGACCCCGTGGGGAGCGATACGATAACTGCAGAGATAGAGAAAGAGGACATAAGAAGACTGGCCATCGCATAATCTAGCCTGAAGGTCTCGATCAAAATAGGCATTATTGGCGGAGGTTTAAAGTAATTTATGGCAGCAACCACGCTTACGAACACTGCTACGAAGAGTGTGACCCAGCGGTATTTTGTTATCACGCTCGCTCCCTTTAATTTTACGCTTGTTTTTACTTTCGACTTAATAAGCCCAATCTTAAAGATTTATCAAGGCTTTTGAGACCTTAGGTGGGAAGAAAGCCGTTGACCGTGAAGACATTGCTTGCGGAATCAGCGAAAATTCTAGAGGAAGCTGGGTTGCCAGACCCAAAGCTCGAGATACCCAAATCCCCGGAGCATGGTGAGGTCTCATGTACCTCTGCCTTCGAGCTTGCCAAAAAATTGAACAAGAGTCCGATGGATATTGCTCTAGATGTCGCATCGAGGGCTAAGGAGGTTATTGAAAGAAAAAGAGGTTTAGTAAAGTCCGTGGAGGTCGTTAGGCCGGGGTTCATCAATTTTTATGCTGATTGGCCCTCCTACGCCGTCAAGATAATTGAAAATGTTCTAAACTCCGCCGAGGCATATGGCTCATCTGACATGGGAAAGGGGCGGCGTATACTCATAGAACATACGAGCGTGAACCCGAACAAGGCGTTACATGTAGGCCATGCAAGGAACGTATGTCTAGGTAGTGCGCTGGCCAGATTGTACAAGTTTGCGGGCTTCAACGTTTTGGTGGCTAACTACATTGATGACAGCGGAAGCCAGATGGCCGACATCATATTGGGCATCAAGTATCTAGGGTATCCAATGGAGCCGCCGGAAGGTATGAGGTTTGATGAATACTGCGGTGACAAAGTGTACGTCGAGGTCAATAAGTTATTAGAGCAGAAGCCTGAGTTATCCGAGAAGAAGCGTCTGTTGATCAAGGAGATAGAGGATAGGTCGAGCGATAGCTTCGCACTTAGCAGAGAGATAGCCCTCAGAGTCTTAAAGGAACAACTAAAGACATGCTGGAGGTTAGGTGCCTCATATGACATTCTAAACAGAGAAAGCGATGTGGTTGCCTTCGGATTGTGGGAAGAAGTCTTTTCAAAACTCAAGAAAAATAATGCTTGTTACCTCGCTACATCTGGGCCCAAGGCAGGTTGCTGGATGCTAGACCTTTCAGCTCACAAAACGCTTAGTAAAGAGGGCGATGAGGTGTTAGTAAAAAGTGATGGGACTACTACGTATGTGGCAAGAGACATAGCGTATGCAGCATGGAAACTCGGAATAGTTGAAAGAGACTTCAAATACAAATTATTCGGCAAGAACAAAGATCAAAGCGATATACTCATAACCGACATAGATGGTGATATCGATTTTAAAGTTAAGGATGTTGATATAACAATAGCCGTTGTGGACGTAAGGCAAAGGAGGCCGCAAGAAATAGTGAAGTATGCCCTTGGCCTAATTGGTGCAGACCCCTCGAAATATGTGCACTTCGCTTACGAGGTTGTTTCTCTAAGCGCAAAAGAGGCGGAGAGGATGGGCTTAAACGTCAGCGGCGCCGAGTTCGTTCATATGAAAGGTAGGGAAGGTATATACGTAAAGGTCGACTCAGTCATAGATTCCATAAAGAATAAGATAATATCCGAAACATCTCAAAGGCATCCAGATTGGCACCCACAAAAGGTCGAAAGCGTTGCGGAAAATGTGGCCATTGGGGCACTCGTATACGCTCTGGTGAAAGGTGATGCGGATAAAATAATAGTCTTTGATAGAGAGGACGCTCTAAAGATTGAGGGAGATACCGGGCCCTACTTACAGTACTCTTATGCAAGGGCTTGCAGGATACTCGAAAAGTCGCCGATAAAACAGGAGGAAGTTAAGCAGAGGGAAACCTTAGAAATGCAAGAGATATCACTCCTCAGGGAGATATCGCTCTTTCCCCTCTTGGTGGAGGAATCCGTAAAGTTGATGTTGCTCAAAAAGCTTGCCAACTACGCCTATAACTTGGCATCGGCTTTCAATAACTTTTACGAATCCTGTCCCGTGTTAACGGATGATGAGGAGGTTATGAAATTTAGGCTGGCCCTTACGAGGGCTTATCTGATAACCATGGGCAATTGCTTAAGGATCCTTGGAATACCAATAGTCGAAGAAATGTAAGCCTAAATAAAGGCCCTTTTCCTAATGAAAAGGTATTTAGCTAACAGCTAATAAAAGGTCGGAAGAGACCGATAAGGCATGAGCGGCGGAAATATGGTCGTTAGGCTGTTAGAGTCGAACGGTAAGTCGATGAAGATTGAGTTTGAGGGTGTGCCCTTAGCGGTAGCTAACGCTATAAGGAGACTCATAATATCTGAGGTACCTACAATGGCGGTCGAGGAGGTGCTTATCATAGAGAACAGCTCTGGAATGACAAACGAGGTGCTTGCCCACAGGATATCTTTGATCCCCTTCGTCTCAGACATCGACCGTTATGTGCCGCCAGAGGAGTGCACATGTGGTAGCAAACTGGGTTGTGAAAAATGCGTCGTTAGATATGTCCTAAAAGCAGAGGCGGGTGACCAGCCCATAACGGTATACTCTAGAGATATGGTACCAGAAGATCCGAACACAACGGTGATTCCCGTTAGCGGGAACATACCAATCGTTAAGCTAGCGCCCGGTGAGAAGATAGAGCTTGAACTCTACGTGAGGGTTGGAAAAGGGAAGAAGCATGCCAAATGGCAGCCAGGTATAGCCACTTTGTATGAATCTAAAGAAAGTGCCGATAAAAGAATACTTTTCGTGGAGTCTTTTGGATTCTTAGAACCTAAGAGGATGGTGCTTGAGGCCATCAAGATTCTTAACAAGAAAGTAAGCAACTTAATGCACGTGATTAGGGAGTGTGAGCAACATGCTTAGCTTACAGGTATATCGCACTCTCAAAAAGTTAGCAAAAGAATCTAGATTTTGGAGAGCAATACTCAAGGAGGCTAGTAAGCCCAGAAGGGTGGTAAATGTATATAGGTTGAACAGATATACAAAAGGCGGCGAGGTAGTCTTCGTCCCAGGCAAGTTACTGGGCTTTGGGAACATAGACCATCCTGTTACAGTATCTGCCTTCGCTTTCTCCAAATCTGCGTATGAGAAGGTTATAAGAGCAGGTGGCAACGTCCTCTCCATGGAAGATTTTATGAAACTTTATCCAAAAGGAAGGGGTGTGAAGATAATTGGTTAATATTCAAACTTATGCACAGGAAGAAGAAATAGTCGTCGATGCCACGAACCTAAAGTTAGGCAGAATGGCGTCTTACATAGCAAAGAACCTTATGCAAGGTAAGAGGGTCACCGTTGTAAACGCCGAGAAAGCCATCGTTACTGGGAATAAGAAAGCTATACTTGAAAGGTATCTTATGCTCTTGGGAAGAAGCCAGAAGAGGTCGATACATAGGCCCAGTGTATGGTACCCGAGGACGCCGAATAAATTGGTGTGGTACACTATAGTAAGAATGTTACCAAGGAAGAAGGCCAAGGGCAAGATGGCGATGCATAGACTCAAGGTGTATGTAGGCGTACCTGAAAAGTATAAGAATGCAACGCTGACGTCTTTTGAAGAAGCCAAGCTAACTAGTACTAGGAATAGGAGTGGTAAGCTTATAAGATACATGACGATTGAACAAATATCTAGAGAATTAAAAGGTGGGAGACAAACGTGAGCAAGGTACTCGAACAAATATTTGTGGGAAAGAGGAAGACGGCTGTTGCAAGGCTTAAGGTGAGACATGGAAACGGTGAAGTGCTAATAAATAACATGCCCGTCGAGATGCTTGGGCACGAAATCGCCATCAAAAAAATTTTAACCCCGCTATATTTCGATGAGAAATTTTGGAAAACTCACACGTTTGATGTAAATGTTTCAGGTGGTGGAGTTCTCGCTGCTGCTGATGCTATAGCTATTGCGATAGCGAAGGCTGTTGCAGCTCACAGCTCGAAGGCAAGAGAGGCGATATTGCAGTTTGACCGTGCATTATTGGTCGACGACCCTCGCAGGACTGAGCCCAAAAAACCAAACAGGAGATCAGCAAGAAGATTCAAGCAAAAGTCATACAGGTAAATTATGAGTGGTGTTATCTGGTTTGATGTTTCCTATTAGATGTTTCACATGTGGTGCACTCATAGCAGATAAGTGGGAGGAATACAAAGCTAGGGTGGATGCAGGTGAGAGTCCTGCTAAGGTTCTTGACGAGCTAGGTATAAAGAGATATTGTTGTAGGAGGATGTTCATATCCGCAGAAGATTATTTCGATGAGATTGTTGAGTTTAGGTCAAGGTTTGGTAAGAGGGGAGACATAAAGACGTGAATACATCTTCAAAAATCGTAGATGCTTATGCAAGGATAGTACTCGATAGTAGGGGCGATGAAACAATAGAGGTCGAAATTAGGACTGCTAAAGGTCTTGGAAGGGCCGCGGCCCCCGCTGGTAAGAGTAGGGGCATAAAGGAAGCCGTTCCCTATCCTCCGGGCGGTGTCAGAGAATCTCTTGAAATCTTCAAAAGAACTATAAGGCAACGCTTGATAGGTCTCGATGCGTCTGAACAAGAATCAATAGATTATATGCTTAAAGAAATTGATGGCACCGATAGATTCGAAAAGATTGGAGGAAACCTCGCTTATGCCATATCCCTTGCGACGGCGCTAGCAGCATCCGCGGCTTTGGAAAAGCCGCTTTATGAGTTTTTGGATCCTGACGCATCATCCATCCCATTGCCGCTTGGTAATGTACTGGGCGGAGGCAAGCATGCAGGTAAGGGAGCGCCGGACATACAGGAGATGTTGACAGTCCCGCTTAACCCTAAGACACCTTTTGATGCGATAATGACAAACGCCTTAGTCCATAAGGAGCTTGGAAAAATTCTCCAGAAGAAGCTGCCGAACTTTCCGCTTGGAAGGGGCGATGAGGGAGCCTACGCGCCGAACATGCGCATCCATGAGGCTCTGGAGAGTGTTGTTGAAGCTGCTAACAGGGTTTCAGAAATAACGGGCATAAAGCTTGGTGTCGGTATAGATGTGGCAGCATCAAGCTTATGGGACGAAAAGAAAAGATGTTACGTTTATGAGAACGAGGGCAAATGTATGACGAGAGATGAACACATAAACTATGTAATATCCCTTATACGAGAATTTAATCTGGTTTATGTTGAAGACCCTGTTGAAGAATACGACTTCGAGGGCTTCAAGGAGGTTCTTAAAGCTGTGCCGGACATTTTGATCTGTGCCGATGACTTAGTAGTGACTAATGCAACGCTTATCAAAAAAGCTGGCGAGATCGGGGCCGCTAACGCTGTAATTATCAAACCCAATCAAATTGGGACGCTTACCGATACGCGGCGTGCATGCAGAGTTGCGCAGGGGTATGGTATGGTAACTGTAGCGTCCCATAGGTCGGGAGAGACACCCGAAGGGCACCTCGCCCATATAGCGGTCGGACTCGGGTGTAAATTAATTAAGTCGGGCGTAATTGGTGGTGAGAGGGTCGCAAAGGCGAACGAGTTGCTAAGGATTGGAGAAAACTTGGGTAGTAAACTAAAAATGGCAACGTTAGGGGGTGGGTGAATGGAGTCAACACAATCAGCAGAAGCGGAAATTATAGAGCTGTTCGTGAAGAATGCCATGCATGTGGGTTCAAAGGTTAAAGTGAAGCATGCCGAGAAGTTCATATTCAAGCTTAGGCAAGATGGCATATATCTAATAGACGTGAAAAAGACAATCGAAAGACTTAACATTGCCGCAAAATTCATTTCATACTTTCCGCCGGAAAAGGTAGCCGTAGTATCTACACACGTTTACGGTATCAGGGCAGTCCAAAGGTTTTGTGAGCTTACCGGTTGTATACCCGTCGTTCAAAAGATCCGTTCGGGAATGTTCACGAACAGAGTATTAAAATACTACATAGAGCCACAGCTGGTGCTGGTTTCTGATCCCCGCTACGATGCCCAAGCTATAAAGGAAGCGGCGATAGCTAGGATACCGGTAATAGCATTTTGCAGCACGGACAACATGCTCAGCAACATAGATTTAGCAGTTCCGATAAACAACAGGGGAAAATCTTCCTTACCATACGCATTTTGGTACTTGGCGAAACGTGTTCTCATGGAAAGAGGGTTGCTGACACCAGAGAAAGAAGCAGAGATACTGCCCGAAAGTTTCATGCCGACATCGGTCGCTTAGGTTTTATGTGAAGTTTTAATAGCAGGTAATCGACGATTATACGTAGATTAGGAATGGGTATACGTAGACCGATAGTTGCTGGTAGTTTTTATGCTAGTACTCAAAAGCTCTTGAGAGAGCAGATAAAAGAAGCATTTTTACATCCAATTGGGCCGGGAAGGCTACCAAGGGATGTATGGGGCGATAAAAGAATACCTGCGCTTATATGTCCCCATGCGGGTTACATGTATTCTGGACCTGTAGCAGCCCATTCTTACATCTCTTTAGAAGGGAGGAAGAAGCCGAAAGTCGTACTCATAGTAGGACCCAACCATTCTGGCATAGGTTCAGAAGTTTCTGTATATCCAGAAGGCGAATGGTTTACTCCGCTTGGTAGTGTGCCGATCGACTCGGAATTAGCCAAAATTCTCTCGAAGAACTCAGATCTGATAAGCCTTGACGAGTACTCGCACGATGAAGAACATTCACTTGAGGTTCAGCTTCCATTTCTTCAGTACGTGTTAGGGTCATTCAGACTTGTACCTATCGTGATGCTAAACCAAGATAAGGACGTGGCAGAAGAAGTCGGCAGGGCTATAGCAGAATCGGTTAGCGAGCGGGATGTGTTACTTATAGCTTCGTCGGATTTCACTCATTATGAGCCTGATGCTGTTGCTAAGAAAAAAGATATGATGGCCATAGATCGCATAAGTGCTTTGGATGTTGAAGGGTTTTATGACGTGATATTCAGACATAAGATTACGGCGTGCGGCTACGGGCCGATCGCTGCCATAATGACAGCGTCGAAGATTTTGGGTGCCAAGAATGCCAATTTATTGAAGTATGCAACTAGCGGGGATGTTACAGGCGATAGGTCGGCAGTCGTGGGTTATGCTTCTATACTCATTGAGTTAGAGGGTCAGTAAGTGGTTTGTTATGGTTATTGATATAAGTAGGCGCCCATTCTATAATGCCCATGAAAGCGAGCTTAAAGAGCATCGTTGAAGACATGCTTGCAAAGATTGAGGACAAGCATGTTATAGGCCTAATAACTTACCGTCATTATGCTGAAGAGCTTGCCCTTTATGAAAAGTTTGGTAGATGTGGCTTTGCTATAACTGTTGTCATGGCGAACGGTGGCAGAATCGCATACCACATGCTGGTAGAGGTCGAAAAAGATTTCAGACATAAAGAAGCGGGTGGCACCGTCAAATACATGCTGTTAAAGGAGGAAGGGGGTAAAAGGACCCTTAACGTTGTAAAGGCTAGGTACAGAACCCGAAAAGAACTCCTTAGGAGTGTGGAGAGAGTCAGAAGATCCTTTTACAGACGTGTACTTCAAGGCCAGGCATAATGCTCAAACTTCTAAGGTTTAATGGGTTACGAATCTCGAAACATTCCAAGTAAACCTAAAACAGAAATAAGCGAACGTTCAATGTAAAAAGTAGCGGATTAGGTGGATATGATCCTTGAGAGCAGTTGCCGTAGCGCCCGGTAAAGTTATCCTGTACGGTGAACACTTTGTAGTCTACAACGTGCCTGCGATAGTCATGGCTATAGATAGAGTGGTTAAGGTATCCGTTTCTCCAAGAGAGGATGGGTCGTTAAGGATATGCTCAGACTTAGGTTTTGCTTGCGAGTACAGTGATGGCGATGTTAAACCAATTATGGGTGGTAAAAAGGCTGTAACTTTTCTTGAACCTGTAAGAATAGCGGCTAGAACTGTCTTGGAATATTTCAATGAAAAGAAGGGATTATCCATAGATGTGCATTCTGCGATTCCATCATCTGTTGGTCTAGGTTCCTCGGGAGCAATATCCGTAGCTACTGTAGCGGCTGTTAGCAAAGTTTTAGGCCATGAAATCAGTAAAGAACAAGTATGGAGGCTCTCATTACAGGCTGAGAGGTACGTCCACGTAACGCCCTCTGGTATAGACCCCCTCGTTTCGACTTATGGAGGCCTTCTGGTTTGGAGAATACAGGATGGCACTAAACCGAAGAAAATAAACCGCGACATCGAGATTGTTGTGGGCAATACAGGAATACAGCGCTCAACTGGTAAGTTCGTGTCAATGGTAGGGAGAAAGAAAACCAAGAAGATTGAAGGAATAAGTCAGCTTATGGGTGTCATGAGCTGGATATCGAACCTAGCTTTAAAGGCCTTCAAGGAAATGGATATCGTTACTTTAGGGGCTTTGATGAACATGAACCATGAGCTACTTAGGATCATCGGCGTTTCTAATGAGTCGTTAGATAGGTTGGTAGAAGCTACGAGGAAGGCTGGTGCTTTGGGGAGCAAGCTGACGGGTGGCGGAGGTGGCGGTTGCATGATAAGCCTCACAACTTTGAGTAAAAGGGCGGCTGTATGTAAAGCTATAAAGGAGAACGGTGGCCAGCCGATGATCGTTAGGAAGAATAACGCCGGCGTAAAGGCTTGGCTCGTAAAAAACTAATACAAATCATGAGTAGTCTTATCCAAGGCACGATCTCACGAAAAACTTTGCTCAAATGCTTTTCTGCGAATAAATATAAGTACGAAATCCGTTATAAAACGTCTTTTAACGTTAACGTAAGAAATTTATCTATCGTTTTCTAAAAAATACGTCATGAAATCGTCCAGAATACCTCGATTTTATCAACTTTCACCTGAAGAGAGGCTGAAGTACGTAGCGGAATTCGCTGAACTTACACCCGAAGAGGTCGAGCTTCTGAAGAAGCATGGTGGTCTAGATTTATCAGTGGCAAACAGAATGATAGAGAACGTTATAGGAACTTTCGGGCTACCGTTAGGTATAGCAACGAACTTCTTGATAAATGGGAAGGAGTACTTGATACCAATGGTGATCGAGGAGCCCTCGGTCGTCGCAGCTGCCTCCAATGCAGCAAGAATGACGAGGGAAGGTGGTGGAATATTCTCAATAAGCACAGAGCCTGTGATGATAGGTCAGGTACAGGTCGTCGGAATCAAAGACATAGAAGGTGCAAGGTTTGATGTTCTAAAGGTTAAGGATGAGATACTCAGGATGGCTAACGAGAAAGACCCGGTATTAGTAAGTCTAGGTGGTGGTGCTAAGGATTTGGAGGCTAGGGTAGTCAATTCTCCGGAGGGACCGATGCTTATCGTTCATCTTCTGGTAGATGTAAGGGATGCCATGGGAGCGAATGCCGTAAACACGATGGCCGAGGCGGTCGCTCCCTATATATCACAGATAACTGGCGGGAAAGTCTACCTCAGAATATTATCCAACTTAGCGGATAGAAGACTTGTAAGGGCGAAAACCGTCGTACCGAAGGATGCAGTTGGAGGAGAAGAGGTAGCGAAAGGTATAGTTTATGCGTGGGCCTTTGCGGCCGCTGATCCGTATAGGGCTGCAACACATAATAAGGGAATAATGAATGGTGTGGATGCGGTAGTTATAGCCACAGGAAACGATTGGAGGGCAGTAGAGGCGGGAGCTCATGCTTACGCCGCGAGGAACGGAAGATATGAGCCCTTATCAAGATGGGAGCTTGATGAACACGGCAACCTCGTCGGTACCTTAGAGATGCCCCTAGCCCTAGGTATAGTTGGTGGTGCCACAAAAACCAACCCCCTGGCGAGAATATGTCTTAAGATACTTCGCGTCAAGACAGCATCCGAGTTAGCCGAAGTCGTTGGAGCCGTAGGTCTTGCTCAGAACCTTGCAGCGTTAAGGGCATTGGCGGCAGAGGGTATTCAGAGGGGTCACATGTCTTTACATGCCAAGAACATTGCTGTAATGGCCGGTGCTGTTGGCGATGAGGTGGATAAGGTAGCAGAGTTAATGGTAAAGGATGGAGTTATAAGGCTGGACAAGGCAATTGAGATATTACAAAAATTGAGAGGGAGGGCAACCTAGGTAGGTGCGTTATTGATGACAGTATTCGGGGACAAAAAGACGGTAATAGTAGGTTATGGCTCCTATATACCGAGATACAGGATTAAGATAGAAAGCATAGCGCATGCATGGGGCGAATCATTAGATACGTTAAGGGGGCTAAGGGTCCAGGAAATTTCTGTGAAGGGTCCAGACGAGGACCAAGTTACGATAGCTGTAGAGGCAGCTAGGAATGCTTTAAGGAGAGCGCCCGAAGTGAGCCCGAAGGACATAGGGGCAATATACTCAGGCTCGGAGTCTAAACCTTATGCTGTTAAACCAACATCAACGATAGTCGCGGCCGCGATAGGAGCGTCGATGTCTGTGAGGCTGGCTGATTACGAATTTGCATGCAAAGGTGGTACTGAAGCTATCATAAGCTGTATATCTCAGGCTAGGTCGGGTATGATTAAGTATGGGCTTGCAATCGCAGCTGACTGCTCCCAATCCCTGCCCGGTGACGTGTTGGAGTACACCGCCTCGGCGGGCGGCTCCGCATTCGTCATAGGCCACGATTCAGGCGATCCGATAGCCTATTTTGAAGGACAGTATTCGGTAGGTACAGATACACCGGATTTTTGGAGGAGAGACTTGATTAAGTATCCAAGACACGGTGGAAGGTTTACAGGAGAGCCCGCGTACTTTAGACACGTAATTGCGGCCGCTACCGGTTTAATGAAGGAACTTGATATGAAGCCGGAGGATTTTGATTATATAGTTCCGCATCAACCCAATGGCTCATTCCCGATCGAGGTTGCTAAAAGATTAGGTTTCAGCGAGAGTAAAGTATTGCCGGGCTTATTGTCTCCTATCGTAGGGAACTTCTACTCCGGTTCATCACCTACAGGGCTTTGTAAAGTACTTGATCAAGCTAAGCCCGGCCAGAGAATACTCTTAGTGTCCTTCGGCTCCGGTGCTGGATCCGATGCTTTCAGTATAGTTGTGGCTGAGGGGATAGAAAGGAAGAGAGGCTTGGCACCTAAGGTTGAGGATTACATTAATAGAAAGAAGTACGTTGACTATAGCCTCTACGCAAAGTTCTGGGGTAAAATAGCGCGGTGAGGTGAATGTTTTGCGCGAGATAGCGGTTGTAGGGGTTGGGATGACAAAGTTCGGTGAGAGATGGGATAAGCAGCTCAGAGACCTTTTTGTTGAAGCTGCAAATGAAGCGCTCAAAGACGCAAACATGGAAAGAAATGAAATCCAAGCGCTTTATGTGGGCAATTTCTCTGCTGGCAGTTTTGTAGGGCAGGAACATGTGGGGCCTCTCTTGGCAGATTATCTATCATTGAAATATAAGCCTGCCTTCAGAGTTGAGAGTGCATGCGCATCATCTGGTATGGCGTTTAACCTAGCTTGCATGGCGATTGCATCGGGTATGTACGACATAGTGATGGTTGGTGGTGTGGAAAAGATGACGGACATATCAGCACCTGAAGTAACAAGCGTGCATGCGAAGGCGATGGATGCGGAGTGGGAATCATTTTTTGGACTTACACTCCCAGCAGCGTTTGCTCTGATCGCTAGGAGACACTTCGTTCAATATGGAACAAAGCCAGAACAGCTGGCAATGGTTTCCGTCAAAAACCACAGGAATGCGACAAAGAACCCGTTAGCACAATTCCAATTCGAAGTCACAGTAGAACGTGTGCTTACGTCCCCTATAGTTTCTGATCCGTTACATGTATTGGATTGCTCGCCTGTGACAGATGGGGCGGCCGCTGTCATACTATGTTCTGCAGAACTTGCAAAGAAGTATACGGACACTCCTGTATACGTGCTTGGATTTGGTACAGCATCAGATACAATCGCTTTACATGACAGGTCCGACATAACCACGCTGGGCGCCGTCGTGGAAGCATCAAGACAGGCGTACAAGATGGCTGGTATAGAACCCAAGAACATTGACGTCGCCGAGTTACACGATAGCTTCACGATCACAGAAATAATATCATATGAGGATTTAGGTTTCTGCGAAAAGGGAAAAGGAGGGCTGATGATACAGGAAGGTGAGACAGAAATTGGCGGCAGAATATCCGTTAACCCAAGTGGCGGACTAAAGGCTAGAGGTAACCCTATAGGTGCAACCGGCGTTGCACAGGTTGTCGAGATAGTACAGCAGCTAAGGGGTGCGGCTGGAAAGAGACAGGTCTCCGGTGCTGAGATAGGCATGACACAAAACATCGGAGGTACCGGAAGCACATGTGTAATTCACATATTCGGAAGGCAGAGGAGGTGAATTAAAAATGATGCCAAAGTCACCAAGAATATGGCAGTTGGCTGAAAGAAGATATAGACTGCTGGGATCAAAGTGCGTGTTATGTGGAAAGACAAGTGTGGGCCCAAGAAGCATCTGCCCCGCTTGCGGCTCTGATAAGGTTGAAACGGTCCAACTCCCTTCAACTGGTACCATATATTCCTACACGGTTGTCCATTCATTACCAGCCGAGAAGAATGGTTACGGACCATACATAATGGCTATCGTAGCGCTGGAAGACGGGACCAAACTCACCGCGGAAATAGTGGATTGCGATCCAGAAGACGTTAAAATCGGTATGCCTGTGGAGTTAGCGTTTAGGTTAATAGGACAAGAATCTGAACATGGCATCATATACTACGGTTACAAATTCAGACCGATTATACCGCGAACATAAGCGAAACAGGTTTGGCTAGCAAAACCAATTAAACCCCCTTTTTTATAATTTTCTTTGTGATCAAGAAGCATGGGTAAACTAATTGTCCTAAAGCTCGGGGGCTCTATCATAACGAATAAAAAGGAGCCGTTCTCTTTCAACCGGGATGTTCTTCTAAGGATAGGCAATGAACTGAAGTCAAGCTGGCCTATGCCTCTCATAATCATTCATGGAGGGGGGTCATTCGGTCATCCGATAGCCGAGGCATACGAAATAAAGAAAGGCTACCGGAGAGCCGAACAACTCAAGGGTTTCATAGAAACGGTTAACGCTATGAGGAGGCTTAACGACCTCGTGGTTTCTGCGCTTAATGACGCTAGCCTTCCAGTAATAGGCATACCACCCTCATGTACCGTCACTACAAACGATGGTGATATAGAGACGTGCAACTTTGATCCAATATTCTCGGCTATGGAGATAGGTCTTGTGCCGGTTATGTATGGTGACGCTGTGTTTGATAGAAAGTTAAAGTTTACAATACTTTCCGGTGATGCGTTAGCATCATACATCGCTAGGAGGCTTAAAGCTAAGCAACTCATATTTGCCGTAGATGTAGATGGTGTTTATGGTTTTGATAGAGAGACCTCTCAGCGCTTTCTTATAGAAGAGTTAACTGAGAAAATTCATATGAACATCAAATATGAGCCAACTGAAGGCGATGTTACGGGTGGTATGTTCTACAAAGTTGAGGAGGCGCTCGCGGCAGCAAGGCATGGTGTAGATGTTTATATAATAAATGGACTCGTTCCAGGCCGTATAGAGGCGGTAATTAAAGGACAAAAGGTTATTGGTACTAGGGTTAAAATTATGTAACCGTCACGTATTTATCAGAGATAGTTCTTAAGCTTTAAGGTCTACATGGGTGAAAGTAGCACAGAAGTTAGGAAGCTGGACCACATAAGGATTTGCTTAGAGAAAGACGTTGAGTTTAAACAGAAGACGTCGTGGTTTGAGTTTGTAGAGCTTATACACGTAGCAGCGCCGGAGTTAAACTATGCTGATGTTGATACCTCGACAGAGTTTCTTGGCAGAAAATTCTCTGCACCTATACTAATAGAGGGTATGACAGGAGGCGCAAAAGGTACGGAGATAATAAATAGAAACTTGGCAATGGCTGCTTTAGAACTTAACATACCTATGGGGGTAGGAAGTCAAAGGGCCGCTGTGGAGAAACCGGAGCTGGCCGAAAGTTTTAGGGTTGTAAGAGATGTTGCACCAAACGTCTTCCTCATCGCTAATATAGGTGGTGTGCAGCTTATCGAAGGTGGTGTGAAGTTAGCAGAAGAGGTCGTTAATATGATCGACGCAAACGCACTGGCAATACACCTCAACCCGCTTCATGAAATCGTTCAACCTCACGGCACAACCACTTTTAAAGGGGTGCTCGATGCGATAAAAAAAGTCGTGGAAAAATTGTCAGTACCTATCATCGTGAAGGAGGTGGGCTGCGGAATATCTGGCGAGCTTTCGAGAAGGCTTGAGGAGATAGGCGTGGCCGTGATAGATGTGGGCGGCGCTGGTGGTACGAATTGGGCGTTAATCGAGAGAATAAGGGCCTTAGAGAAAGGTTTCCTCGAAAACGCCGCCATAGGGAAGGCCTTTTTAGAGTGGGGGATACCAACGGCCGCGGCCACGATGGAAGCTTATACGTCAACAAAAATTCCGATAATATCGTCAGGTGGTATAAGAAGTGGTCTGGACGTCGCTAAGGCCCTCGCAATAGGTGCGAGCATGGCTGGTATAGCTCGACCGCTACTTCACCATGCTGTTGTCGGTTCGGAGAGGGTCATTACAGCACTAAAGCAGATAATTTCGGAGTTAAAGACTGCTATGTTCTTGACGGGCTCTCAGGACATCGCATCTCTCAAAAGAGTAGAAGTCGTGATAACGGGTCATTTATTGGAGTGGGTTAAACAAAGGAACATACAGCATCCAAAAGTTAGACTTTGACGATTGCGACTCTGTTAAGTATGTATGAATATGAAATCTAAGGCGTTTGCATCATCTCTTATACAGAAACCGAAACGTTCGAATTGAACGCGCTCCCCATGTTTAATTTCTATGCATGCTTTCTCCCCAAACCCGTGGACGATCTTTAAACTATCAGGGTTCAATTCTCCGTTGTCTTGATAGAGAACATCTGGCACAAAAACCCTAACGTTAACGTAATCTTCAGTTACCCATTGAACTATAGGCACCCCTTCGATGACCTCCCTACACACAAAGTTTGCGTTTACAAAATCGTTGGCAACATCTTTAATTGAAATGTTATATAGGTACTTGAGCCTAAGTACATCTCCCTTCTTAAGTCCTTGCACATCCCTTCTCGGTATGTAGAGTTTGTTACCAACGTGTACCAACCTCTTACCGAGTGGCTCTGATGGATGAAGTGGTAGCTCAACATGAAGTTCTGGTGCGCCTTCGACTTCTACCAAAATCGGATCTGGAACAAAAAAGTATCTTTTTGCAATCGGATCCAGCATACGCCTGTTGATGGCATACAAGAGTTCCCATGCATAAACCCTTTTCGTATATGTTAATCCTGTCTGTGATATTGTGAACTCTTTTATCGCCTCTGGAAGTAGTCCCCTTCTCTTTATCCCATCAACCGTCGCTAACCTTGGATCGTCCCATCTAGATACTATTCCTTGTTCTATTAGGCGTCTTATTTCCCTCTTGGCCAGAGGTGTGCCCTTAAACTCAAACCTAGAGTACTCTACAAAAACTGGATTTTGTAAACCTAGTAGAGATCTTATGTAGTTCTGTAATTCATCACGCAAAGCAAACTCGCTACTTCTCAAGACATGTGTTACACCACAAATAGCGTCTTCTACAGCAGCAGCAATATCGTATGTCGGCCAAACTCTGTACTTATCGCCCACAATTGGATGTGGGTGCTCGATTATACGAAACAGTGTGGGATCGCGCATTACTGTATTCTTACTCGTCATATCTCCTTTAAGTCTGAGCACAGCCGCCCCTTCTTCCAATTCCCCCGATAACATTTCCTTCCATAATGACAAATTTAATTGAACAGGTTGTTCTCTATGCGCGCACCCGACCATCATAAACCTTCCTTTACTCATCTCTTCCTTGCTACAGAAACATACATAAGCCAAACCTTTTCTTATCAGCTCGTTTGCGTATTCATAGTATAGATTCAAATCTTCAGAATTGCACTTTTCATAATCCCATTCTATCCCAAACCATTTGTAGCCCTTCCTAAAGTTTTCATAATATTCGAGCTTAACCTTTCTTGGGTTCGTGTCCTCAAATCTGAGCCAAAGTTTTCCGTCATACATCTTAGCGTATATGTAGTTTAAAATACCGCTCATTGCATGTCCTATATGCATGTAACCGCTCGGCTCTGGCGGCAATCTCGTGACAACTTTACCAAACTCAGCATTTGGTAGTGGTGGTAGTCTCTTTTCTTCTTTTGTTTTATGCTTTACGAGTAACGTTGGTGCTATCTCCTCCAACATCTTTATCTGCTGCTCAACTCCCATTTGGTTGACATTCGCCACAACTTCCTCAGCTAACTTCAATACTTCTCCAATAGTGTTCCTAAGTTCAGGTTTCTCACCCAGCACTTTCGATACGACCGCTTTTACAGTGGCTTTACCGTCATGCTCGATGGCATTCTTCAAGGCCCACTTAAGGATCAGCGCCCGTATTTCCATCGTCATGCTCATCTTATGAGGCACTAAAAAGTATTAATTCACCCTTCACGGAGACGAACCCTAACAGCTATATAGATAAATAGAGGTCTAATTTCTACAGTTGGGAAGTGGTGCAAGCGGGCTGAGGGTGAGAAGCTGATGAAGTCTGCTACGGGAGCTTATTATGTGACTTTTAATCCGCCTGAGGAGCTGGTTAAAGCAACTCTGGAGGCGGTAAAGATCGCGAGACTTACAGGAAAAACTCGTAAGGGTGTTAATGAAGTGATAAAGTCCATCGAAAGAGGGCAAGCCAAATTCGTTGTAATTGCAATGGACGTTGACCCGCCCGAGATCGTAGCCTTTTTACCCGCACTATGTGATGAGAAAAAAATACCTTATATGTTCGTCCCATCTAAGAAGGAGTTAGGCGAGGTTGCTGGTATATCGGTTGCCGCAAGCTCAGTTTCTATAATAGATCCAGGCGACGCAAAAGGTTACATCGATGAGATAGCCAAAAAGGTAGCAGAGATAAGGTCTGCCAAGTCGAAGTGAGCAATATGAGCGAGAAAGCACCTCCGCCTGTTGAAGAACCAGTGCCGGCAGTAGTCGAGCAAATTGTAGGAAGGACGGGAGTCACAGGAGAGGTAACTCAGGTTAGAGTCCGGATACTCAAGGGCAAATACCAAGGCAGGGTAATATCGAGGAACGTTAAAGGCCCCGTCAGAATTGGTGATATACTTCTTCTGTTGGATACAGAGCGTGAAGCAGAAAAGATAAAGTAAAGTAGTAGCGTTTAAGCAATGGTGGGACGAGAGACCCATGCCGACTATGCATAGATGCGCTTTCTGCGGAAGAGAGTTTTTACATGGCAGTGGCATGCTATTCGTAAAGAATGACGGTTCTACCTTTTGGTTCTGTTCCCGAAAATGTAGAGTCTACATGCTTGAGCATAAGAAAGACCCCAGAAAGGTTAAATGGACAGAATTTTACGGTAAGGAAAGACGTGCTTAGCAATTCCTAAAGTAATAAGAGGGAGTAGAAATGAGTGTGGAAAGATCCTTTGTAATACTTAAGCCTAGTTGCTTAAAGAGAGGACTCGTCGGTGAGATAATCTCAAGGTTTGAGAAAAAGGGTTTGAAGATAATCCAACTAAAAGTCGCAAAGCTTCCAAGGGGAAAAGTTGAGGAACTCTATCGGCAACACTTAGGAAAACCGTTCTACGATGATTTAGTGACTTGTATGACAAGCGATAGGGTCGTCCTCATGGTGGTTGAGGGTAGGGATGCCATAGGGGTAGTGAGAAGGTTGATAGGTGCCACGGACCCTGCCGAGGCAAGTCCTGGAACCATAAGGGGCGACTTGGCTTTGGACAAGACTGACAACCTAATACATGCATGTGACAGTCCAGAATCTTACGAAAGGGAAGTTAGGATATTCTTTGATGAGAAAGAACTCTTAGAATCTTAGCAGGAAATTTACGTAGAAACGTTAAAGTACGAGAAGAGGCATAAAACCCAAAAATAGTGAACATGAAATTTAACCTATATAAACAGCATGGATTAATAAAAACCCTTAGATGATGAGCAAACCTTTACCAAAGCAACCTGAGGTTAACATAGGAACGTTAGGTCACGTTGACAATGGTAAGACGACGATTGTTCAGAGTATTACTGGTATATGGACCGCAAAACACTCCGAAGAGCTTAAGCGCGGTATCACTATAAGGATAGGATATGCAGACGCCCCAATCTATAGATGCCCGTCCTGTGAGGAGCCTTATAATTATACGACGGAGGAGGTTTGTCCCAAATGCGGCTCGAAAACTGAATTTGAGAGGGCAATCTCATTCGTAGACTGTCCGGGCCATCACTCGTTAATGATTACGATGCTTTCAAGCGCGCCCCTTTTTGATGGGGCATTATTCGTGGTTGATGCAAGGTTCAAATTCCCTCAACTTCAAGATAGCGAACATTTTCATGCGGTAAAGATATTGGGCATCAATAGGCTGATATTCTCCCAAAACAAGATCGATCTAGTAACGAAAGAGAGAGCGTTACAGAATTATGAGGAGATTAGAGAGTTTATTAAGGACTCAAACGTCGCTAATGCGCCTATAGTGCCCGTATCTGGCCAGCATAACTTAGGCATAGACGTCTTACTCTATGCAATCCAGAAGTATATTCCTACACCCAAAAGAAATTTGGACTTGCCCTTTATGATGCCAATATTAAGGTCGTTTGATGTGAACCGTCCGGGAATGCGTGCAGACGAGCTTAAGGGAGGAGTCATAGGTGGTTCGATAACTCAGGGAAAAGTACGTGTGGGCGATGAGATAGAGATAGCGCCAGGTCTACCAAAGAACCCAGACAAACCCCAAGGAGAATATGAGCCTTTATACACTAGGGTCGTGAATATACGTGCAGGCGGTAGGGACGTCGAAGAAGCAGTAAGCGGAGGTCTCACGGGCATCGAAACGGAGCTCGACCCTTCACTAACAAAATCAGATGGATTGACTGGGAATATTGCAGGTAAGCCAGGAACTCTACCACCAACGATGTATCACCTACACTTGGAGTATGAGCTCTTCAACAAAGTCGTCGGTCTTGAAGGTAACGTTGAGGTTAAAGCATTGTCAGAAAAAGAACAACTCGTCATAAATGCCTATTCTGCGGTGGCAAAAGGAGTGGTAACGAAAAAGACTGGTACGACGATAGAGTTTGCACTCACAAGACCAGTATGCGTCAATGTTGGCGACAGAGTGACAATAAGCAGAAAGATAGGGGCAAGCTGGAGATTAATAGGTTACGGTATAGTGAGATAACCTGTGCCTTGAGAACGCTTGTTGATACGAGTTTTTTAATAAGGGTGGCAGAATTAGGTGCAGATTTACTTGCAAGGGTTGAAGAAAAGCTGAACACAAAAATCGTCCCTGTCGTGATACCTAACGTTATCGAAGAACTCAGATCTCTTGCAAAGGGTAGGGGTGTAAAGGCTAAAAGGGCAGGCTTAGCCCTCATCTTTTGCGAGACATTAAAGCAACTAGATGTGAACGTAAAGGAGGAAGACGTGGACCTCGCCCTAATCAGGGCTGCTAAAGCGTTAGGGTTGCCTGTATTAACGTCGGATAGAGGTTTAAGGAAAAGTCTGAGAAATGCCGGCGTCTGCGCAATATATGTTAACAAAAAAGGAGAAGTAAGGGTAGAGGGTTTCATCCCCTGAAAAGTATATATTAGGCCAAGTAGAAAATGGCGTAATAAGTTGGTTTAATCAGCGGTAACAGGGTGTCCGAGAGTTGTTCATGTTATTTGAGATTGAGGAGGCAATAGGTATTCCTCCAAAAGAATTTCACAAACCGTTGAAAGAAGTCGCTATGCAGCAATTGAAGAACGTATACGAAGGCATAATAGACGAGGAGCTTGGATACGTCATAGCTATAGTTGACGTTGATGTTGAACCGATTGGCTACCTCCTGCCCCGAGATGGTTCAACGTATCACAAATACAGGCTAAAGCTTCTTACATATCTGCCTAAGGTCCAAGAAGTCGTTGAGGGGGAAATAGTTGAGCTTACGGATTTTGGTGCTTTCGTAAGGATAGGGCCGGTGGACGCCTTACTGCATATATCTCAAATAATGGACGATTACTTAGATTACGATGAAAAACACTCCATACTAACTGGAAAGAAAACTGGAAAAAAGCTGGTCGTGGGAGATAGCGTTAGGGCCAGAATAGTCGCAGTTTCCTTAACGAGTGGCGCTTCAGGCAAAATAGGTATAACGACTAGGCAGCCGTTTTTGGGTAAGATTGAATGGATAAAAGAAGAAACAAAAAAGTTAAAGGGGTCTGAGAGTAAAGTTGAAACAAGCGTCAGTTAAGGAAAGAGTATGTAGGAACTGTAAAAGAATAGTGGTTGGTGATACATGCGATTTATGCGGATCTACAAATCTCGCTTCGACATACCAAGGTCTTCTAATAATCATAAAACCGGAGCTCTCAGAAATAGCAGCGCTCCTAAATATTAAGAAAGAAGGCTACTATGCAGTTAAAGTCAAGTGAGGTTATAAAACATCAAGTCCTAGCATCCACGTTTCAATGGTGTCTAACACAAAGAAGCACGCAAGGATGTCTGCCTTGCGACGTACTTCTTTGAGAGAATTCCTAAAATCAAGGCTCACAAACATTGATCCAAGTACGCTTCCAAAAAAAGCGAAGATTATAGGACATGTAGCACTCGTAAGATTTCAGGATGAAGGAATAGATCCGAAGGAGTTGGGTAAAGCTATTGTCGAATTCTACCCAACGGTAAGGACAGTTTTAAGATTACGAGGCATCACTGGCAAGCTAAGACAGCCGATTGTAGAATTTATGTACGGTGATCCAAATACCGAGACAATTTACAAAGAATATGGATACAAGTTTATGCTTGATGTATCGAAGTTAATGCTATGTTTAGGAAATAGTTACGAGCGTCTTAGGACAGCAAAATCCGTTAGACCCGGAGAGGTGGTAGTTGATATGTTCGCTGGCATAGGTCAGTTTTCAATACCATGTGCCGTGATTTCAAGACCTTCTAAAGTTTACGCCATAGAGATTAACGAAGAGGCTTACAGGTTTCTTAAAATAAACACAGTGCTTAACAACGTCGAGTCCATAGTGGAACCTATGCTTGGTGACTGTAAAGAATTGACCCCAACACTTGGCCGTATAGCGGATAGGATTATAATGGGTTTTTTCGGGGGAACAATAGAAGCCCTACCAGCCGCTCTGAAAGTAGTTAAACCTGAAGGTACTGTGATTCATTTTCATGAACTTGTGAGGAGGGGGGATGGGAAAGATGAGCTGTGGAAGGAGATAAGTGAGCTGTGTCTACGTCTAGGTTATACAAGCACACTAATAGGTTTAAGAATTGTAAAGTCTTACTCTGCGACAAGGGAACACGTGGTTATAGATTTCAAAGTGAGGCCGTGTATTGATTTATCGACAATACCTTCTAACGCTACGTAAAACTTTAATTGAGAATTGATAGGTGCTTATGTATGGAAATAGCAATCGAGGAACTTACAAAATCCATTGTCGCGCTCTTTATCATAGTTGATCCTATCGGAAACGTACCAATATTCATGGGTCTAACCAGCAATATGAGTCGGGAGGAAAGACGTAAAACATTCGAGACGGCTATAATCATCTCCTTCGTTCTGCTTAATATCTTCGCATTGGCTGGTCAAAGCATCCTCTCAATATTTAATATATCCATCCACAGTTTCAAGATAGCGGGAGGTCTTCTATTGTTAATAATCTCAATGAAAATACTCCTTCATGGCATGTGGGAGGAAAAGTACCTGTCGAGCAGAAGCATAGGCGTCGTGCCTATTGCATTCCCTTTGCTGGTTGGACCTGGTGCTATAACTCTAACGATAGTTAACATTCAGACGGCTGGTGTTCTTATAACCGTGATATCTGTTATAGTTGTGTTACTCATAACTTGGCTGATACTCAGGGCTATAGAACCTATAAATAGCTTCTTAGGCGAGACGGGGTCTGTCGTTATTTCAAGGTTGATGGCAGTCTTTATAGCGGCAATAGCGATCGAGTTCATCGCAAGCGGGATTAGATTTATGCTCTAGAAAAAAGATGTTGTGCCTATAACTTGATTAGTAACCTTAAAGTAAAATTAGTTGAGCGCACCCGTGAGGCGCCTATTCACAACACCAATATGGCAGAACCGAGAGGTTAGGGAAAGGCTTAAGTGGTACTATGACGTTATGAGCGATTTGAAGCCCGCAAAGTTTCTTATCGCAAAAAGGATACCTTGCGAAATAAACATAGAGCATAGTTCAGATGAAAGGCTTTGGGAAGAACATGAAAGGCTCAGCAAAACCTTTAACGAAATATTGAACGAGATAAAGAATGATAGGATGTTATTTGATGAATTAAAGCCGGTGACTGTAAGTTACATCGACCTGAAGGTCGAGATTGCCAAGAGGATACTAAAAAGTTGCCATTTCTGCGAGTGGAAGTGTAAAGTGAATAGATACGAGAGCAAAAAGCTCGGTGCCTGTAGGGTCGATAGTAAATCCAGGGTCTCCACATGGTTCCACCATTTTGGGGAAGAGCCGCCTTTAGTAGGCTATGGTGGCTCGGGAACTATATTCTTCGCAGGCTGCACCTTTAAGTGCGTCTTTTGTCAGAATTGGGACATATCACAAGACCCATTTAACGGTGTAGAGGTTGATGGGAAAAAATTGGCTCTTATAATGAGGGAACTGAGAAACACTGGTGCTTTAAATATAAACTTCGTAGGTGGCGAGCCTACACCAAATCTTCACACAATACTTGAAGGTATGAAACATCTTGGGACAAACGTGCCGATGCTCTGGAACAGTAACATGTATATGTCTTTAGAAAGCATGGCGCTCCTAGTTGATGTCATAGATATATGGTTACCGGACTTCAAATATGGAAACGATAACTGTGCAAATAGGCTATCAAAAATTCCGCGTTACTTCGAAGTCGTATCAAGGAACCATAAAATAGCGCATGATTATGGTGACATGATAATCAGACACCTTGTATTGCCGAACCATCTGGATTGTTGCACTAAACCTGTACTAAAGTGGATATCCGAAAATTGTCCTAGGGCCCTAGTAAATATAATGGAGCAGTATAGGCCTGAGTACATAGTCGCCGAGAGATACGAGGAGTATCCAGATATAGCACGTAGGCCAACACATCAGGAGATGGAGGAAGCATACGCATTTGCCGATTCTTTGAACATCGTCTACAAACCTGTATCTTGAATGGCTAGGGCGGTGCTACGCTGAGAAGATGCGCGTTCCCTAGATTGACGTTTTTTAGATGCTTCTTTGCGGCCGCGACACATTTTCTTACTTGAGAGATTGGGGTTATCGTTAGATCACGCATCATATACTCTGGGTGAAAGATTAACAGGCTGTATGGTATGTTTTCATCATGTTCTGATATGAACTTAGCAATGTTCTCCACTTCGTTTTCATCAACATAGCCAGGAACTAAGAGTGTGGTAGCTGTAAGTACTGGTAACTCTTTCCTTTCTTTATAAAACTCGTTAAACAGCATACTAAAGTTTTTGTAAGCCCTATCGTTTTTAACTCCGCTTAGTGCCAAGCTAAGTGTAGGGTCAAATGCCTTCAGGTCAAACTTTATGTTTCCGCCGCTAATGAATGCCACCTCACCACATCTTTTAACTAAGTGTTCATTACCACAACCATTCCACTCGAAGCATATTCTCATAACCCTCCCTTCCTTTATTGATTCCAAAACTTTCCGCGAAGCATTTATTGCAAACGGTAAGTGCGGTTCTGGAGAACCTCCGAAGAAGCACCAGCATGTTATCTTATCGTTTTTCAACGTGACGCTGAGTAGTTCTTCTACAGTGACTTGTGAGGAAGTGCTTATCTCTTTATGACTCCAGTTTTGACAAAATAGACAATCGAAATTGCATCCGTAGAAGAATATCGCCAAGTTGTAGTATCCATACTCAGGACCGCTTTTGCATGCATACTTTGGATATCCAGAACCTGTACCAGCAGGACAGAACCAGGCGGAGCAACAGTTTGTTACGTGCGGGTCGAGGTAGTAATGTAATGGTGCTTTTTTAGGTGTGGAGAGTGAAACAAGCCTCCCTCTCACATTACGCCTAATACCGCAGAAACCCTGTTCACCATCCTCCAACGTACACTCATTAGCACATATTGTGCATTTTAACCCTCTGCCCTTAGGTGGCTTTGGGGGCAAGTTGTATACCGTTCTTGCACTAGCATGTTTCTGCATTATGATTGGTACGACTTCATCCGGTTTACTCCTTATGCATTCAATACATACACCAATACTGTTCGATATCGTGTTCGAGATGTTGCCACAAAGTAGACATTTTGCCATACTCAGCTCTTAGAAGTATTGCGTAACCTTTAACTTTTAACCCCAAAAAGCGCGAACTTAGAACTCGAGGTTGTTATTAGCTATTCGGTAATCAAAGGTTTTTTAGTCGTTTGATTACGACTTCTTCAGATAAAATAAGCGTGGGGGCTGAGCGTAACGAATGATGATGACAAGAAGAGGATACTGAATATCATATCTGTAACAACTATAGCATCTTTTATGACTGGGTTGAACGCTAGGCTGGCGGCAGTAGGCTTTCCAGTAATCGTTCATGAATTAAACTGCGGTATCGACAATGTCGTTTGGATAATACAGGGTTTCATGGTAGGGTCGACGATGATCCAGTTAATCGTTGGAGGTTTAGCAGATGTTTATGGTAGAGTCAGGCTCTTCAATATTGGTCTAATAGTTTTTTCATTAGGTGGTCTTGGCTCTGGTTTAGCTACCGATGCGTTACTCTTAACAATCTTCAGAATAGTCCAAGGTATAGGCGCAGCATTCTTAATGACTTTGAGTATAACAATACTGACGGATAACATTCCTAAGAACATGCTGGGAACGTGGCTCGGAATAAACCAGATTGCTTGGAGAGCTGGTGCGATCATAGGTTTGACGTTTAGTGGCATAATCATAGATTACTTGGGGTGGAGATGGATATATCTGATAAACTTCCCGATAGGGATTATATCTTATTTGTGGAGCTTGAAGAGTTTAAAGGAAACATACAGACCAACCAGCAATCGTTGTTTAGATTGGACTGGCTTTATACTCTTCACACTCTTCATGATGTTCTTGGCATCCTCGTTAACCATGATGATGAACATTAAAAGTTGGGGATATTTGGTGCCCATTTTCTTCCTACTTTCTGCCGTGTTGCTAATATTTTTCATAATTCATGAGAGCAAAAGCGGGTGTAGGGCTCTTGACTTATCGATTTTTAAAATACAGCAATTTTCGAGCGGAATAACTGCTCAATTTTTGTACGCAATAGGCTTCGGATCTTTTATAACGTTGTTAGTAGTATTTATCGAGGTTGTAAGGGGTTACTCTGCCTCGTTAACTGGTATCTTATTAACACCATTCGAGTTATCATTTTTAATTTTTGGTGTTGTGGGTGGAAGGTTGTCAGATAGCTTTGGTTTTGCTCCAGTAGCAACCACGGGACTTTTAATGGCTTCCTCGTCACTTTATATGCTCTCAAGAGTAGGGATGAATGTAAGCTTAGAACATTTAACGATGTACGTTTTCCTTTTTGGTATGGGTGCAGGTCTTTTCATTGCTCCAAATACGAGCGCTATAATGACTTCAATCCCTCCCGAGAAAAGGGGCGTAGCATCTGCTATTAGGACGCTTTCTTTTAATATTGGTTTTCTTGTCAGCTTAAACATTGCCATGTTGTCATTGATAAGTTCCACATCCTATGAAATTGCAACAAAGTTAATAATATCGGAGGGACATGTGGAAAATTTGAGCGGTGTACCTTTGGAAAAAGTTTACATGGGGATATCGAACTCTTTTTTGATAATGGCGATAATTATGATCGTTGCTTTGTTGCTATCCGTCTATCAGCTAAAAATCAAGTATCTGAACAAAAATGATGAAGGGTGTGGATAAGCCCCAGATATTGTATGTTCAAAAACGCTAAACGATGAAAGAGCGCCGGGGGTGGGATTCGAACCCACGAGGCCCGAAAGGGCCACAGGCTCTCAAGGCCTGCGCCTTATCCGCTAGGCTACCCCGGCAATAATTTTTCTAAAATTATAATTTAAATCGAATCATTAAATTTTTTGCTGCCCTTTTTCCAGACGGAAGGGTAGGTGCCCCTGTTCATAATAACTCTATCGGTATCTACTGCTATCCCCTTAGTGGAGTCTAAGATTTCTTCGGTACTCATCTGTGCCCTACCAAGAGCAACTAGCTCGCCTTTTAGCGTCATGATTGCTATCTCATCACCGCGTTTTATCCCTTCGTCAAGCTTAGATATGCCGGCTACCGCTAGGTCAGCTCCATGACATATTGCATCAACGGCTGAATCCAATACATAGACTTTCGGTAAAAATTTGACAGCAGTCTCTACTGGTTGAACGACCCCCCTCAAAGTACGTTCTTCGCCATTTTCTTTGTAAAGTTTGACAGCTTCGTACACATCCAATAACGTGACCGAACGTCCCTCATCATAGGGTCCAGCCCTTGTCCTTCTAAGTTCCTGCATATGTGCTCCGCATCCTAAGTACAACCCTACGTCGTAGCAATACTTCCTTATGTAAGTTCCACCAGAGCAAGCTATTCTCAGCAGGACATCCCTACCGCTCCGCTCGATTATCTCTGCCGAATATATTGTTCTTATCCTAGGCTTTCTCGCGACGGACGACCTTACCGGTGGTATCTGATATATCTGCCCAGTAAAGAGCTTTATTGCATCAAGGAGTTTTTCGTCCGAAACCTCGCCATGTAGCCTCATCAGGCAGATGTACTCTTTCCCAGTTTGCATTATTGCCCTGGCGCATTTTGTAGAATCTTCTAGAAGTATTGGCAATACACCAGAAACGGCCGGATGTCCCCAGGCTTAAAGCCTCCTAGGGTCCCGCCATGACCAGCCCGCTCGACATCTAACAAATCTTTTATTTTCGAAGATACCTCATGACTCGTAGGCCCCCTCGGCTTATCGAGGTTAATGACACCCAGCCTTAAGTACATCCTAAGGGGCCTCTCATAGGGATTGTATCCATACTTCGGGTCTGTTTCAGCTTCAAGCCTCACTACTGTTTTTCTTTCATGTTGCCAAGGCGGAACGACCCCCTCAATCATGCTATTCAAACTTAACCTTCGCCTCCTCTTTCATGAAATCCACAAGCCCAGATTCTTGTATGGTTTTCAATATTTCTTCATCCGATGCATTCTCCTTTATGTTCAGTTTATATGGCGTAAAAGCTAGATGTGAAACGTTCACTCTTCTGCGTCTGACACCGGTCAAACTTTTCGGCCCTGTCACCACGACAAAATTTTTATCAACGACGCTGACGATCACACATTTTTGTCCGGCCTCCCTGCCCGCCATCTTAAAGCATATCCTTCCAATCTCAGCCTTCAAGTTCTCTCACCGATTCCTTCACGGTAAATGGCTGAGTTAAATACATTATCGTCTATTGGGCTTAGTAAATCTTTATCTTGCAATTTGTGGACAATCCTTCCTTATCAAATATCGAACATCTTAAACTTGTCGGAAATAGAATTTTTAACAAACTCTTTTTTACAATAATTTAATAAGCATAATACGGCCTGTGTAGTCATGATTACTTATAGGGTGGGGCTTTAGGTTTGAAGGTGGTAGCAATTCTTGGACATAAAAAATCCGGGAAGACCAGACTTGCAACGATGTTGATAAGAGCTCTAAGAGAAATGAATTATAAGGTTGCCAGTGCCAAGCACGTTCACCATGCAGACTTCAGCGTTGACCGTCCAGAGAAAGATAGTTGGAAACATAGAGAGGCCGGGGCGAACACTGTCATAATAGTGTCTCCTAGAGAGGTCGCGATTATGTTAGTGGAGAAAACCATTGAGACGCTATCAGACTTAGTCAAGCTTGCTGGCGATTCTGATGTTCTGGTCTTAGAAGGGTTCTACGGAATGCTCAAAGAAAGTGATGACGCTATAAAAATAACCTTGGTAAGAAATGCAGAAGAGTTAAACACTATGAAGGGTGAAATAATGGCCACGTTTGAGGATCTAAATGAGGAAGGTGTTTATAGGCTTCCAGAGGATTTCCCCCAACTCTTCAAACTAATCCTAGATAAAATATCTTGCTAATATGTTACGAAAATATGCGAGTGGTGTAACAATTATTCCTCGTAACAGTTAGGTGTTGATTCCCAGTCTCTGCCGACGCTTAAGTGCTTCCATTGCTATAAAATCTCCTTAATATAACACCCAAGATTATTAATCAGAACAACAAACTGAAAGGTATGGAAAGTTGCCGCAGAAGAAGGCTAGTAATATGCATTAGCGGTCTTGCAGCTACGGGGAAGAGTACAGTTGCCAGAAAACTTGCTAAAGCTTTGAACATTAAATATGTTTCTGGTGGTCAGGCATTAAAACAGCTGGCCATTGAGAGAGGCTATAAGCCAGGGGGCGAAGACTGGTGGGAAAAACCAGAAGGTCTTAAGTTTCTTGAAGAAAGGTCGTCAAACCCTGAGTTTGATAAACTCGTTGATGCAAAGTTGCTTGAGTTGGCATCCGAAGGGGATGTTGTGATCGATAGCTGGGTTATGCCCTGGTTGCTGAAAGACGGTTACAAGATATGGCTTAAGGCTAGCGAGGATGAAAGAGCTAGGAGACTTTCGAAGAGAAGCGGGTTACCTGTGGATGTCGCAAAAGAAGTACTAAGGAAACGCGACTCAGAAAGCAAGGACATTTACAACAGATTGTATGGAATTTTACTTGAAAGCGATTTAAGCCCATTCGACGTCGTTTTGGACACGACTGGGATGGACGAAGATGAAGTTTACAAAGTTTTGCTTTCTTTGATCAAGCATCACTATGGGCTAGATTAAGCCTGGCCTTTCCCGGTTTATTCCTCTAACTTGCTATTATGTTTCGATGAAACTTTCTAGTGAAACCTGCTTTGTAGCCGGAGATGTTTCGCCTTGACCTGTAAACGTGCTTCGAACGTTTTCTATTACTATGATTATCCTTTCTTTGAGGTATGGTGTACGTATGTATTTAGATAATGTGTATTCCAACAAATCAACGTATTTCTCGATGGCACCGCGGAAAACTGTTTGTATTAAATTAGATCCACATTTATTGCATTGACCATTTAACGGAAGTCGTCTGAACTTGGCATTGCATTTTTTGCATCTGAAACTTTGAACGAAAAATGCCTTCATGTTGCCGGCAACGTCTGGAAGTATGTGCGATGATACGATGTTCTCAACAACTTTTTCTATATTTACAGAGGATAATTTTTCTGTTAACCTGATCTGGTCCACAACTTTTTCAAACATTGATCTGCTCTGCTTGTAAGCGGAAATCACGTTGGCGATGATGTTGCATGTTCGATGCGTAAATCCAAATCCACCGTACTGTTCAGCGGATCCAAGCTTCGACTTTATGGTCGCGATTAAGTTTGATAACTTAGCAGACGGCTCCTTCTTTTCTGCCAAATCATACAACTCCAACGGATATACGTAAGCGACGTCTAAGTTATGCGCCTGTTCGTCAACCTCATCCGGATAAACTATTGGGGTTATCAGTAAAGGAGCGTCCATCTTCCCACCGATTCTATCAGGAAGGTATAGCCTAGAGAAGTTGATGAAAACGTCAAGTGGGAGCATTAGGCTATCCTCATCACCATCACAATCGCGTCTTTTGGATGCATGAAAAAGTGGATGCGCAAAGCATACATCACAATCCGTGAAACCAATAATCCTTCCTATCGTCGCTACGTAAGTATGCGGGGAAAGCGATGCGACTAGTTTGCCAATCAGATCCTCGGGTTTATTGCACATATAGTAAGGCTGCATACCAGCAAGCTTTTCCAGAAGTTCGTCTACAAACTTGGAGACTTTAATGAGATGTTCAGCAGCCTTTCTGGGTATTATTAAATCTTGGGGTTTCAGCTCGCATATTTGGTCGGCGTTCACCAATGGTTTCCCTTTGATATCATGCGTGTAGCCCAAGCTTCTTAGAACACTAACATCCGTTGAAATTTGACGTGGCGTAAAATGAGTAAGTGGTGCATTCGTTACATCGAACCTGATGGTCCCGTCTTTGTAAACGGATAGACCATATTTGGCCCTAAGAATGCCTTTCGCAACATCTTCCGGGATTTTAATTCTGCTTGTAAGTGCTCGAACTCCTTTAATCTTTGCAGGCATTTCGATAGATAATCGCTGACATTCTTGCAGAAATTCTGTCTTAACATCCAGAGAAAACTTCTCTGTATATGAAATCTTTCCCCCACATTTTTCACAGGTTTTAATTTCGACATTATAATTTTTTTGCGAACATTTTGTGCATATGCCTAATGGTTTTCTTTTTGTACCGCAATTTTCACAAACTACTTTCCAACCTATGGAACCGCATTTTGGACATTCCAGTCGGGCGGCTTCTACGAATACCTTCTCTCCGGATTTAACTATATTTGCTATATCTCTTGAAGCGCCCCCTTTAAGACCTATCGGGAATAGTATGTGTACAGGCGGTTCCATCATCCTCATGCCTGCCTTCTCCGGCCTGCCCATTCTTGCACCTAGAAAAGTCCCGCTCTTTCTTCTCAGGTTTATGCTCGAAATTGCAGATATTGCCTCTAAAGTATCACTGACGTTGTTCGGTATTTTCCTTGGTTGTGCCAGAAGTGCTAAGAGTATTCTGTAGGTTGATATATCGAGAACCACGTATGTTCCATCAACTCTATACTCAAGCAAAATCTTGATCAATATATTACGTATCGTTTCTGTGAATGGTAACCAAACTTTTCCGTTGCGGATTTTGCATTGTGTCCTAGATTTCTCCAACCAATCCCTTAATACCATCAACTCTTCTATGTTGATATTCTCCCAAAAACAACAATAAGACGGATGAAGCGGAACTTTGAGCTTGAAGCTTAGCCTTAAAGCCTCCCTATCCGTTGGCTTGAAGATAAGAGGGTCTTCTATCAAGAGTCTAAGGCGTCCAGGCTCTATATCCAACATTCCCGCGACTTTTTCAATCCCACCAACCATCGTTATTTCCTTCTTTAACTCCAGTGCCCACCACTCTTCACAATAACCGACTGGTCTAAGTTCAACGTTGTTCTCTATACAATCTCCGAACGATATTAGAATATCACCAAGAAAAAGAATCTTTACGATTTTGTTTCTTACCTCTGCATAAGTTAGATCGTTATCAACTTTTACGACCGATCCATCGTCAAGTAACACTCTCGGCGGCTCTATTGTGTCAACTGGCATGGCGATGCCACCTTTTCCAGGATAATCAAGCTTTAATTGCGTGCCTGTTGCTATATATCCCTCAAGCACTTTCATAGTCATGGGGTGCACACCAACGGCTGCCATGCCGGTGTTGTATGAACGGCCATACCTTAACCTAAATCCGCCAAACAAATCAGGCAAGGAGAAAACTGGTCTACCTCCTATGACCTCATTTAGATAACTTTCTTCGGCCGAACTCGCCGAGTGTATTTTGCTGAACTCTTCGGCAACCTCCCGTAACCATTCCCATCCAGACAAACCGAGCATCTCGACGAGCTTAAGCGCCTTCCTCGCCCTTCCGATTATCCCGTCATTTACAACCCTAAGGGCGCCACCCCTTAAGTAGTTCGTCTCAACCCTAGGTAGGTTCCTATAGGATGGTGCCAAAATGTTATCCGTAGGAATGCCTGTAATTTCTATTGGTATGTTTCTTAACGCTTTCTCTACCAAGTGATCAGGAACATTATACTGAAATCTGCTGACCATGCGCACGTAGGTCCTGAGCTCCTCTTTAAACCGCTTGATCTCCTCTTCCGTAGGCTTATACCTGTCTAGGTTCAATAACCTTCTGATGTAATCTGCCAATATGACGGTCGCGGTAAGCTCGGTTCCACCAGCTGCCCTTATTGGGCCTGCGAAGTAAACTGCTAAGTAGCTTGAACCATCCGGGTTCTTTTTAATCTTCACGTCTGCAATACCTTCGCTTGGTGCAGCGGTTATGCAAGGTGGAGTCATGACAGCGAGTGCAGTACAGAGTGCCTGCTTGATAGCAGCCTCCTCTTTCAGTTTTCCTATCGAACTGTAGATGATGTCCTCTGCCAGCTTAAACGCTAGGCGCTCCCTTGAAAGCTTATTTTTTAGAAACCTTATCTTCTCAGCGATGCCCCGTGGACCAACAAGTAGCTCAACCCTTTCAGCCATGTCTTCTGCGATTATTGTCTCGACTTTATCAACAACTGTACCTAGCTTCTCCCTCGCTTCGGATGCTATTCCATACTCTTCCTTGACCTTTTCCACTATCTGAGCATAATATTCAGCGAACTCGGGCGGTATTCTGTACAAGCCACGAACTTCTCTAGCTACAGCTAATTATATCTATTCAAAGGACATTAGGGTTTATCACGTCAAAAAATTGGGGATAGTGTCTTCTTTGGCCATGGTCTTGAGGCCGCACCTTCTTTTGCGGCTTGAATTATCTTTGACAACAATTCAGCGTTTTTGCTTTTTTCAACCACCGTTCCCGTGACTATTACGTCAGCACCTGCCTTAGCCACCACATACGAGTGCTCAGGAGAAGTGATGCCGCCGCCGACTACGATTGTTATATCGACGACATCCCTGACAGCTCTTATAGTCTCAGGTGGTATGTGATTTTGTGCACCAGAGCCCGCCTCAAGGTAAACAAACCTCATCCCAAGGTACTGAGCGGCTAGAGCGTATCCAGCAGCAACCTCTCCTTTGTTAAGCGGAAGCGGAAGTGCCCTCCCTACGGCGGAGACCGCTGTATCCGAACCGAAAACCAGATAACCCATGGGTATGGCCTCAAGGTCGTACTTCTTAACCAAGAACGACCCTTGCATCTGCGCACCAATGATGTAGTACCAATCAGTCGAATTCAATAATGACATGAACCATATGGCATCGGCATATTTGCTGATTGCGTTGACATTATTGGGAAAAAGTATTACGGGTATAGAGACGTTTTCTTTTATCATTCTAACACATTCGTCTAATGTTGTTTGTGAGTGGAGTATGGAGCCGCCAACCATTATAGCACCCGTGCCTTGTTCTTCGCACATCTTTGCACACTTAGCTATCTCTTGCGGGGAAAAGTTTTCTGGGTCAAGTAACGTCATATGAATACAGCCATTTTTTCCTATCTCCTCAAGTATGTAGCGTTCAACTCTGCCCAGTTTCAACATTTTCGACCTCTTTGGTAACGAGATCGTACCATGCCGCATAGGCATCTACAGGGGTATAGGATGGATACCAAGGTACTTCCCTCGATACTTTGCAGAATCCACAGGTAACTCTAGCAACGTCCGAACCTTTCTCATGCACTACTGATACAGCTTCATGATTACACAATGGACAGACGAAGATTGACGGTGGCGGCTTAACAGTCTTTCGTATTATCTTTCTTCTCTTCCTTCCCAACTCCCATCCACAATGTCTGACACCATTTTTCTATAAAAACCCTTATCTTCGATTGGCATGGGACAGGCTTACTTTACCTTAGTCTCTTACTGCGAATAAACGTCAACCAAAGACTAAATATGTGCAAGTAGATGCTTCTATGAATTGAAAAAGGTAAGGAAGCCTAGAAAACACAGGGTAACTATCGGCCTTCTTTTATCCGACTTTAGAACAGTTCACAATATAATATCTGAGGCCCGGAGGAGGGGCATAGAGGTGCTGTCTGTAAGTAGCCTCGCCGATTTGCCCCTTAACGCAAAGGTGATCATAACCAGTAAAAAGGAAGATCCTAAGCTTCCTATCCCCACTCTTTTTATAGAGGAGTTGCCCTCCTATAAGGCCCTCCTAGACAGGGCATACGAAATAGCCTTTGGGAAGGATCGTCCAAAATTCGTGACGGTCTCTATAGACCCTGGTGAGAAAAGGACCGGTTGTGCCTTCTTTACTGAAGACATCCTACTCAGAACCTCGACCTATTCTGACAGAGATCGCCTCTTTGAGGACATTGATGATTTCTTCAACACACATAAAAGTTGTAAGAAGTATATAATAATCGGAAAAGGGGCAAGTGGTCTCTCTCATGCCCTTGAGAAGGACATCTATGATAGGTTTCTGGAGGCTGGACAGGTTGAGATAATGACGGTATCAGAAAATAGCTCGAACCGAAGGAACGTTTTTATTCCTGCACATCCATCTGATGAAAGCGCGGCTCTCATGCTCTTCGTCAAAGTTAGAGGAAAGCTGATGCTGTCCGGGAGGTGAGGACTTTATGAATGTAGGAGCCGGCAAGACTTTGCTTGTTAAAGGTCCCGCATCAGTAAAGTTGTTATCGGGCTCAGGAAAAGTCTTCGGGTATACATTAATCCAGAAAAAACCGCTATTCGTAAGAGACTCGAGAGCCCTACCGATATTCACGGACGTAGGCATGGAGGTTGAGCTGAGCCTAGGAGAGGGATCATCCGTTGAGATAATAGACCGAGACACAGTACCAGACGACTGGAAGGTATTGGTATCTCAAACTGTTAAGAATCATAAGAGGATTGTTGTGATGGGAGGGACGGATTCGGGGAAGACATCCTTGACCACTTTTATCATAAACTCGTTATTGGGTGAGGGTAAAAAAGCATGCTTGGTAGATTTAGACCTAGGCCAATCAAATATATGCCCTCCCACTACCATAGGGTCTGTTCTAACGACGAAACAAGTCCCAGACATTTACCAACTCAAGGCGGAGTTTATCGTACCCGTTGGCTTTACATCACCTTCGTTTGCAAAGGAGTATCATCTCAAAAAAACTGGCGAACTCTTGAGCTATGCAGTCAACGAAGAAGGTTATGCAGTTATCGATTGTGATGGTTGGGTAGAAGGTAAGGATGCAGAGGAGCACAAGATTAACCTCCTCAACGTAATTAAACCCACCCTCGTGGTATTCCTCGAAAAATCACAAGAAAAAGTTGAAAGCTATTGCAGGGATGCCGGCATAGAGTGCGTCGTCGTAAGTAAGTCAGAGTACGTACACAAGCGGAATCAAGAGGCACGCAAAAGGCTTAGAGAAAGCTCGTTCAGGAGGTATCTGAAGGACGGTTCCATAAAGACTATACCGCTTTCTTGGCTTAAGCTTTCAACGATACCGGCTGAAGCGCATAATGTAACAATCAATCCTTTACAGCATGTAAAGTCGCTGATAGATGCCTACAACGCACAGTCTATGAATGTGCCGCCGTTAGATAGTGAATCTCTTTCAAAAAACAAGGCTGGCATCCTTTCGTACATGTATGACGCTGATGGACGGTGCTTGGGTATAGGGTTGGTGAGCGATATAGATGGTAAGAGGAACACCGTTAAACTATACTCAAAGGTTGAAACGATTCCCAAGAAGCTCGTCATAGGTTGTATGTTGTTATCCTATCATGGTGATGAACTGTTTGTCTGGACAACGCCGCATATCTAAGCTAATTCCAAAAGCCTTGCTGCTTGTTTCGTTACAAGCAGCCTAGCGCTTTCTGGTGGTAAGGTGGCAATGTCGTATTGTCTAAATGGTCCATAGTTTTTCATGTCTTCGCATACAATCTTTGGGAACGTCTGTGTGAAGCAAACTATTCTGTATTTTGCCGATCTATCTTCGATTTTTGGAATTCTGAGTTCATGTGCGATCGAATTTATTCGTTTTCTATATTCGTAAATTAGCTTAGAGAGTTCCTCAACAAAACGTTTCTCCACTCCTAGAAGGTTCTCGGGCTGGTCCCCTTTGAGTAGGGCTCGGACGATCTTTCTGAACCTTATATCGAATAATGAAGATAACAATTTCTTGACAATATCCAGCTCAGCATGTTTGACCAATGTCGATACTGCTTTTTTGTCAGATACTTTCAGCTGTTGTCTTACCGAAGAGGCATAAGTATATAATTTGGTCTCAAAATCCTGTGGTATAGGCACAAGGTTTTCTTGCTCCTTCTCTTTAAGCCATATATCCACGAGCTCCTCATAAAATCCTTCTGCTGTTACTTCTGACATCCCGCTAAAATTAGGACATCCCGCTCTTAAACTGTTGCTCTATTATGCGAGGGTCGCTATGCCTTTACAAAGTAACAGGACGGCTAGGCAAGTCGGTACCTTTACATCCTCATTGTTATAGGGTCCATACCATTCCCCACATATGCGGATTTTTGGCATATATATTACGTGCACTTTGCACGCTTCGTCAGGCATTACAACGGCATCCACGAATGGGTTAAACTGCTCCAAAGTCTCAGGCTCAAGTCTTTTTGCTAGGAAGCCTGTCTTTCCGTTAAGTGTGTTGGCAAGCCTCAGAAGACGGTGGATATCAGTCGTGACAATTGTGTCTATCGAACTCCTTACCTCTTCCACGGCCAACGTTATGATCGCTTTTATAACGCTGGGCTTTAGGGTCTCCCATTTAGGCGAGTCAAGCCACGATGTCAACAATGAATCCTTAATCTGTAACAACTTATTGTACTCCTTATTCCCGATCAACTTTATCAGCTTCTCAGCGATGCTTGGCTTATGAAGGTCTTTAATGACCTCGAAAGCTCCCTTCGCCAGCCTACCCCTCCATGAACCATCCATATACTCAAGCGTAGCTGAAGGGTAACGCCTTTTGCCTGTGGGTAATCCGTAAAGATTAAGGTCAAGACCGTTTCCGAGGATATAGTCAGTAATCTCCTTTCTCGACACTTGATCTAGCGTAAAAAGTTTTTCATCATTCACTATTACATGGAAACCTCTATTCCCCGAGAAATTCACCGAAATCTTCGAATAGGGTATGCCGAAATCCATCTCAAGGAAGTCCAAAAGCTTGTAAACTTCCCCTTTTGCCGCCTCTATACAGTTTTCGCAAACCCAGTCGGTACGTTTAACCTTCGTGCTGCCACAATTGTTACACTGCTCTGACCCAGGTGGTAGCATGCTTTTACAATCTTCGCATATCGAAAAATCGTGCCTCTCTTTGCATGGAAGGTTCAGGTGATCAGCATCTATGTCAAATATAAGCTCAGCACCTAACCACACTTTTTCTTCCATGGGGGCCTGAGGGTATTGGTAATGGGCCGCCGAGTGGTACATGTGCAAAGGTGTTACCTTTTTTATTAACTCAAATAGCTCAGATGAGCTTTTTAACGATATGTGCCTTACCATGATCTTTTGTCCAAAGGTGAAATAACCAAACTCCCTCTTTTCAACCATGTGGGGCACATACACGTTCTCTGCATTTCTTGTATAATATTCGCTAAACAGAATGTGGACATATTCCGCATCCTTGTTCGTTAGGAAACTCAGGTTTTCTCACCGCGAGTCTTTATCGTATACGTCAGCACCAAAAACAACACGAACAAAATTAGCCAGTAAATGTTTAGTCTCACTTGATCGAGGAATACTTCCAGCGACATGGTGTTCCCATAAAATGTTGTCCTAACGTAAAAGCTTTTTTCCAAAATAATGGCTACTGGCTGACTTGTGCTTCGTGTGCAGTCCATAAATCGTACGCAAAGTTCGTTAGAGCGTTCCTTAGGCAAGAGGCACAAACATTGCCTCCATAAATCCTTGACACGGTCCTCTCACTTTTGGACGTCTTTGAAGGACTTTCGACCCGGATGCCGTGCAACGGCTTGCCACATATGCCGCAACGAGGCGCCCCGGGTCTTTCATCAAAATAGTGGATAACAAGCCTCCCGCCAGGTGTTCTAACTTTCTTTCTTTTCCTGCTTCTTGTCCTGAGGGCTCTTCTCGGCAAGACCACCACCCGTCATACTTAGACCGAATGCTTTGGACAGAGGTAAACTTACTGCAAAGAACGCTAAGATATACCATCCATAAAAAGTTAACGCGCCTTCTTGGCTTATAAAAGGTATAAAAAAGTCACCGGGTAGGGGGATTTTGACATTGCCGAAAGACATCGCCGTAGCCCAGTATGCGCCCAGAAAAAGCGCCATGCTAATTATCATTACCGTAAAATTCTTCTTCATGATGTCAAACTCTACCTTCTTTATGTAATCCATTCGTTTCTCTAACTTCTGAAGGGTTTTTTGGTCACCTCGCCTTTTTGCCTTCATGAGTTCTTGCCTGAATAGGTTTGCCTCCATCATTTTTTCCATGTCTTGTTTTTTGATTATGGTTCTTCTGACAAAATTTGTTAGAGAAATTGTTGCTAAAGCTATGGCTACTATAAGCAACATAGAAAAAACGCTCGCATCCATCATGTCTCACCGAGTAGCCTACCTAGTGCTGGATACATTTCCGCAACCCTTTCCCTAACCAAGATTTGGTAATACTGATACGTGATCCCTATCAGTAGGAGGAGACCGCTGCCGGTTCCGAAGGCATTAGTGTAGTCCGCGACACCTGCTATGAGTCCCACAAGTATTGCACCTAATATCGTAACCGTCGAGATGTACTTTCCTATTATTTTTTCTATAACTTCGGGGGACCTTCTGAATCCAGGAACTTGCATACCCGCGCTGACTAGTTGTTCTGCGACTTTCGAAGGACTTAGTCCCCCTATGTTTACCCAAAATTTGGCAAATAGCACACAAAAACCGATGAGCAAACCAGCGTATACGATACCTTTAACGGGGTCTTGCAACAAGCCTTCAATGGAACCGGGTGATGTCATGTAATAGGCTAATCCACCCGTAGGCACTATTCGACCGCTTTCGGTCCTCTTGAACGTGCCCAACAAGTTCAAAAAGACATTATTCCCATCTTGGTTGTAGCTATTCCATAAAATTGATGACAAATAATAGACGTTGCCGAATATCATGCTAGCAAATATCACAGGTATAACCGAGACGTACAGTAACTTTACTGGATACTTTGCCTTAAATCCTGAAAACTTAGCATAGGATAACGGTATCTCGACCTCGACCGCATTGAGGTATATTATCACTAAAATTATGACGATGGTTGTCAGGAGGCCTATAAGATCCGGCATATTCTGGGCACGCATGATTACTGGGGATAACCCCCTTCCTGAAAATATTGACTGAAAAGTCGCCAATATGACTCCCTGATAAAGCCCGTCCGAAGATACGATCATCGGCGAGAATAACTTGATCATTATATCTTGTGCGACACCAGTTGCTATGAACAAGCTTATGCCGCTACCGAGTCCCCAACCTCTCTGTATCAACTCGTCGAGCATCATTATGATGAATGTGGCTACGATTAGTTGGATGAATATTAAAATAGCCTGTGCCGTCGTTATTGTACCAAATATTCCGCCTATGCTAAATGCGAGTGCCTGAATGGCAGCAACCACGAGCGATAGAATCTTGCTTGCAGACGTGAAAAGTGCCCTATCTTCGGGTTTAGTCAAATCCAATTTTATTATTTCTGCTCCGACCAGTAACTGGAGAAGTATGCCTGCCGTGACTATAGGCCCAATACCGAGGGTGGTTAGAGTTCCAGTTTTTTGGGCGAAGACCACGTGAAGTATGAATATGCTTTCAGTAACTTGGGTCCTTGGTATGCCGTAAAGGTACACTTCCCCCATAATGAGATATATGAGCATAGCCAGAGCTGTCCATACAAGTTTTTCAGCTAGGCCGACCCTTCTCTTCGGTTTGGCCACTTCTGGCATAAGCCGGCTTATGTTTTCGATGAGTCTTCTTGCTGCTGACAATCGCTCCACGTCCGCCTTATCCTATTAAAGCAGTCAGTTCTTCAGGTTTTATAATTTTGCCCCCGGCATCGGATATTTTTTTACTTGCTTGTTCAGTCCATCTTTCTACGACAACCAATAGCGGCTTATAAACGTCGCCGCCACCTAAGAGTTTTTCTATACCTATGGACTTAAGGTTGACGAGTAGCATGTTGTCCACTTTTTGCGCATTTTCGCTTTTTTCAAGCGTTTCGGCTAATTCAGAGAGCTGTTTTAGGTTGATGGCCCTGTAAACCTTCCTATTCGGTCTGAAGAATCCGTGCTTGCCGAAGTAGTCGGGCGCATACTTCAAAATCCAAGTCCACTTGTGCTTATGGCCTCCCGCCATGCCTCTCCCTCCTTTGGAGCCCGTCTTCCTATGTTGCCCTATCTGGCCCCAGCCGCACGTCCTCGAACCCCTCAACTTTCTTATCTTTCTCAATCTCGTTGGCAAAGTTCCCACCCGTTGCTTATGCTTGTTCACGGTCTTCTCTGACCGGGAAGATATATAGTTTATACCCTTCGTCTACAAAAAAGGTATAAAGAGTTGGTACTCAGGATGCCTGCGTCTTCTTCTTTATGTAGGGCAGAAGACCTCCGGCCAGCAAAATTTCCTTTTGCCTCTCTATGAGGCTATATGTTGTAACGAACTCTATGCCCTTAGTCTTGTTTATGATTTTTACCGGTTCGCCCTTCCTTACGGCCTCTGCCAATTTTGGTATTTCTAATTCATCACCAACGTCTATCCTATCGTAGTCCGATGGGTCCTTGAACGTCAGTGGAATTATTCCAAAATTGATCAAGTTCTCTTTATGTATTCTAGCCAGAGATTTTGCTATCACTGCTTTAACGCCTAAATATGCGGGCGCGATTGCCGCATGTTCCCTCGAAGAACCTTGGCCGTAGTTTTCTCCGCCCACGATCACGCCGACCTTGGCATCCCTTGCCCTCTCATAAAATGTGGGGTCTATCCTGCTAAATGTGTACTTAGAGATTTCAGGTATGTTGGATCTGAGTGGCAGAATCTTTGCGCCAGCTGGAAGTATGTCGTCGGTACTTATGTTATCACCGACCTTTATTAAAACCTTGGCAGTCAAGGATTCTGCTAAAGGTTCCTTCACTGGCACCTCCTTTATGTTCGGACCTTTTATCACCTCGACAGTCTCGGGCTTTTCTGATGGAGGAATTATCATGTTGTCGTTTATTAAAAAGTGATCAGGTTCTTCAACATAAGTCACGTTTATGTCCGATTCTCTTGGGTCTGCGAACTCCCCTCTTAGAGCTATGTAGGTTGCGACTAGCGGGTTAGTCAAGTAGACACTTGCTTCAAGTGTTCCCGACCTGCCCTTAAAGTTCCTGTTAAACGACCTGACCGATACGCCGTTATAAGGTGGTGCCTGACCCATGCCGATGCAAGGACCACACGCCACCTCAAGAATCCTTGCACCAGCCGCTATCATGTCAGCTAGCGCGCCTTCCCTAGCCAGCATCTCGTAAACCTGTCTAGACCCTGGTGAGATTGTCATGCTCACATTCGGTGCAACCGTTCTCCCCTTAAGTATCTGGGCTACGGTCTTCATCACTTGGTATGATGAGTTTGTGCAACTTCCGATACACACTTGGTCCACCTTTATGCCCTTGAGTTCGCTTATTTTCACAACGTTGTCGGGTTGGTGCGGCTTAGCGACGTAAGGTTCCAACTCGCTTAAATTCACAGTAATTGTATCTGCATATTCTGCATCGGGGTCTGGGCTTAGCTCCCTCCACACATTTCCTCTATTCTGAGCCTCAAGGTAGTGCTTCGTCCTCATATCTGAGGGAAATATTGAGGTCGTTAAACCTAGTTCGGCTCCAAAGTTGGTGACAGTTGCCCTCTCTGTTACCGTGAGGGTCTTAACACCCGGGCCGACGTATTCAAATATTTTTCCGACACCACCCTTGACCGTAAACCTTCTCAGCAATTCAAACACGATGTCCATGGCCGTAACCCAAGGTCTCTTCAGCTCGCCCTCAAGGACAACCTTGACGATTTCAGGTACCTTGAACTCGTAAGGCTCTCCTGCCATAGCTGCGGCAACCTCCAGACCGCCGACGCCTATTGCAAGCATGCCCATGCCGCCAGCTGTCGGTGTATGGCTATCAGAACCGAGTAGCACTTGTCCAGGGGCTGCGAACCTCTCTAAATGTACTTGATGACAGATACCATTCCCTGGCCTAGAATAGTATATGCCGTACTTCGCCGCCGCCGTCCTTAGGAATACGTGGTCGTCGGCGTTTAAATTATCGATCTGGAGTATGTTGTGGTCAACATAAACTACTGCAAGAGGAACCTTTACACGCGGTACACCCATGGCCTCGAACTCTAGCATAGCCATTGTACCTGTTGCATCTTGCATCAACACTTGGTCCACTTTTATAGAAACAACCTCACCGGGCTCGGGCTTTCCGCTTACAAGATGCTCCTTTATTATCTTCTGGGTCATTGTTAGACCCATATAGATAACCTGTTGTGTTATTTTCAAAATCGGATATTTAAGGTTTACCAGAGCTCTCTTGGGCCCATGGTACTAGGGGTGTAGTGTACCACTTCAATCAGTTTAGCACCGCGGGAAAAAAATTTCTGAGGATGTCAAACTAATTCTTGGCATGCTTGGTGTCCAATACGCCCGTCATAATTAATATAGGATGTGTTAGCCCGTAGTAGGTGGTTGAGGTAGAATGGGCACAAAAAGCATAGCTCTGAGGATACTCATGGTTACTATAGTGTTGGGCCTCCTAGCTGCAGTCGTGTGGCTCCTATTGAATGCTGGTATAATCCCGCCCGTCGTTTCCCTCAGCGTTGTCTACGCACTCCTAGCGGCCGCAGGTATCTTGCTGATAGTTTACAGCATAAGTGGCCCAATCCTCAAGAGCCTCCTACCTAACTACGGACGTAAAGCTTACACGATAATGAGCCTCATTAAGATCTTTGCCTATGTAATAGCTGGCATCGTCCTTCTCACATCATTAGGGTTAAGCCCTGAGGTAGCCCTTGCAGGAGGAACATTTTCCGGACTGATAATCGGTCTGGCTGTACAGCCCGTGCTTAGCAACTTCTTCTCAGGTCTTCTAGTGTTGCTTACGGGTTATGTAAAGCCCGGAGATGATGTTAGGCTTGTGACGACTGAGATACCATACCAATGGGCATCCTTGCCCGGTTACAAGTATTTCTCGCCTGACTACGTATTCGTTGGCTATAGGGGCAGAATCATTGAAGTCGGTCTGCTTTACACTTTGATGGTGTCGGATAGCGGCGTAGAATTGAAAATCCCGAACAGGATAATATTCAATGCAACAATCGTCAATTATACGCCTGAAACTCAGCTAGAAAGGGTATTACAGGTTCGTTACGAATTTAAGGTGGAATACGATCCAGATCTGGTTCTTGAACGGATTAGGAATGTACTAAGCGATATGGAGGGAATAGAAGATATAACGATTAATGAGCAAAGCGATAAAGAATACTATATCGTTCAGATCCGATTCCTCACGCCTGTGGGTAAGGATTGGAGGGCAATAAAGTCCGAGATATTGAAGAGGCTTATAAAAGTTCACAGAGAACTCAAGCTTATTGAAAAAACTACAACCTGATGAACTCGGGTTAAAAGATAAAAAGCACAATCCCATCATAAAATGCTTGTTGGGATAGAAATGCCCGTACTTCCTATAGATTCCGAAAGATACGGTAGCAAAGAAATGAAGGAGATCTTCGAGGAGAGTAGCAGGCTTAAGTATATACTTGCAGTCGAGGCTGCAGTCGCGGAAGCTCAGGCAGAGTTAGGGATTATACCGGCAGATGCTGGTAGGGAGATAGCATCAAAGGCCAACATAAAGTACGTAACCCTAGAAAGGTGCAAAGAGGTCGAGAAGAAAATAGCTCATGAACCCGCAAACATAGTGGAGGTTTTGGTTGACGTATGCGAAGAACATGCAAAGCCGTGGGTTCATTATGGGCTGACGAGCAACGACCTCCTGGATACTGCCACGTCCTTACAGATAAGAGATGCTATGAGAATAATTGAGAGTAGGATGCGTGAGTTTACAATTTTACTAGCTGAGATGGCACGACGATATGCTGACCTGCCCGCGGTCGGGAGAACCCATGGGCAACACGCAAGCATAATATCTTTTGGTCTAAAATTTGCTGTCTGGGCCTCTGAAATGTTGAGACACATTGAGAGGCTCAATCAATTGCTTGAGAGGGTGTTGGTATGCAAAACATTGGGTGTGGTCGGTACAGGTTCTGTCATGGGCGAGAAGGCACTCGACGTCCAGAGGCGGGTTGCAGAAAAGCTTGCCTTGAAGCCTATTGATGCAGCAACACAGGTCGTTCCTAGGGAGCTTCATGCAGAGGTTGTTTTCTTCGCCGCGATCCTTGCATCCACTCTAGATAGGGTTGCCACGGAGATAAGGAACCTACAAAGGACGGAAATAGGCGAGGTCGAGGAACCATTCAGGCCAGGGCAGGTTGGGAGTTCAGCAGTTCCCGTGAAAAGAAACCCCATAAGGTCTGAAAAGGTCTCCTCGATAGCACGCTTACTAAGACCTCTAGTTCAGGTTGCCCTTGACAACATACCGCTGTGGCATGAGAGGGATTTGACCAACTCGGCGAACGAACGATTCATAATACCTATGAGCCTCATCTTACTTGACGAAGCTCTCAGAACAATGACGGAAGTAATAAAGGGGCTTAAGGTTAATGAGGAATCCATAATGGCTAACATCCAAAAGACTGGCGGAAGGATATTTTCCGAGTTTATACTCGACTTGATGTTGAAGAAGGGCTTTCCTAGGATTAGCGCTTACAGAATTGTTCAGAAAGCATCGGAGAGGACAGATGTGCCCTTTATTGATGCCCTGCTCCAGATTCCGGAGGTTGCGCGTATATTATCGAGAGAAGAGATAGAAGGTGTTATGAGACCGGATGCCTGCTTAGCTGCGTCAAAGCTGATAATAAATCAGGTCGTCGACGAGGTGAAAAGAAAACTTTCTATTCCTGGAAGCTCCTTTCCTCAGACGGCTTAGCTTCCAACACTCTTAACCTATAGTTGTTCCTGTTCCTGATTCTCGGTACTGGGCTACGTCTTGGCTTGGCCTCCAGTTTCGGCGTTTGGGACCTGACCTTTCCAGCCTTAGTCACGGATCCATGGCTTGGCATCTCAAACTCCCAAGATTCTGTACTCCTTCATCCATTTATACCTTATGAGAACAGCTATATCTTAATACATGAGGATTTATCATGAATTAAAATGGCTGTGGCGCGTATCTTAGCAAGCCCGTTGGGCATAGTGGCCTTAGATGGTGATAAGATTGTAGGCTTTCGCAGTTATGGCAATGACTTGGACGAGATTGCAAAAGTTTACTTAAATCTACAGAACGGAGTGCTCCCTCCCAACATAAATGAACTACTCAAGGAGCTGTCGGATAAGGGCTACTCCTCGCTGGCCATTGAAGACCAGAAGCTCTTCGAGTCGTTGAGTAAACTGGCTGAAGGTGTTACCCTAGCCGTCGAATATGTTGAGCCGGAGCCTATAGACTTAGAGTCTTTGTTCCTGAAGAACGGACTCGTTGGTAGCCGTGAGGAGTATGAACAAAAGGTAAAGATGGTCTGTGATGCGGTTCTAGCACTCAGCCTCAAGGTCGCTATAAGCAGAAGGGATGTGCTCATTATACCTGCCGTCCATGCTCATGAGAATATTGAGAAGCAGATAAACATGATCTACATGGGTTGTAGAGAGTGGTACGGTATCCACTTTCCCGAGCTAAACGACTTGGTCGACGATCCAGAAGATTATCTAAAGATAGTAACAAAAATAGGCTTAAGGGATAGGATGGATGAAGAGAGTCTCTCGAAAGTCATCCCGGGTCATAAAAGGTTGAAGGATATACTCACAGCGAAGGAAAAATCTGTGGGTGCTAGCTTATTAGAACAGGATGAGGAGTACATAAAAAGATTTGCCGAGGAGGGTCTAAGGTTGATACAACTTAGGAAGGATCTGGAAAATTATATCAAGTCACTCATGAGCCTTGAGGCACCAAACCTAACAGCGATAGCGGGACCGATACTCGGATCCAAGTTGTTGGCAATGGCAGGAGGTTTAGAGAGGCTTGCGAGAATGCCTGCGAGCACGATACAGGTACTCGGTGCCGAAAAGGCGCTTTTCCGTTTTCTTAAAACTGGTAGGGGTGCACCAAAGCACGGACTGATATTCCAGCACCCATACGTTCATACATCGCCTAAGTGGCAGAGAGGAAAGATAGCCAGGGTACTGGCGGCTAAAATATCCATAGCCGCACGCATAGACTACTTCTCACGCGAGGATAGGAGTGCTGAACTTAGGAAGGCGCTGGAGGAAAGGATAAAGGAGATAAAAACAAAATATGCAGAACCTCCTAAGCGTGAGAAGAAGGTGAAAAAGATGAAAGGGCCCCGAAAGGGCTAAAGGATCTTTTGGGTGATTATGATGTTGAGTGTTGAGAAGCATGATAGGTTTGACGGCGTGTATTGGGTTTACTCGGAGGATGAGAAGATACTTGCGACTAAGAGCTTGGATAGGGGCTTTAGGGTCTATGGTGAAAGGTTATTCAGGATAGGTGATGAGGAGTACCGAGAATGGATCCCCTACAGGAGCAAGCTCGCGGCGGCAATCCTCTCCGGCATCAAGGAGATAGGCATCAGGTCGGGGTCTAGGGTGCTTTATTTAGGCGTTGCGTCGGGGACGACGGCAAGTCATGTCTCTGACATAATCGGTGAGAAAGGTATGCTTTATGGTGTTGATTTCGCACCGATGGTATTGGCCCAGTTTAAGCGCAACGTCGCCGATAGAAGGAAGAACGTCGTCGCGATATACGCGGACGCTAGGTTCCCTACGGCATATAAATTCATCGTCGGTCAAGTAGACTTCGTCTACTGCGACATCGCCCAGCCGGAGCAGGCCAAGATACTTGCTGAGAATGCTAGGCTCATGCTAAAGGATGAAGGTCTGGCCATGATAGCGATAAAGGCGAGGAGCATCGATAGTGTTGAAGAACCAAGCAAAGTTTACAAGCAAGAGATTGCTGTGTTGGAGAGCAAAGGTTTAGCCGTGCTTGAAAAAGTTGACTTAGGAAAGTATGAGCAAGATCACATCATGGTCTTAGCAAGGTACTCATCGAGAAGGCAAAAATAAAAAATGATACTCTGCGGTATAGACGAGGCCGGTAGGGGCTCGGTAATCGGGCCTTTGGTGGTCTTAGGCATCTCGATTCATGAGAAAGACGTCCCCTTACTCAGGGGTATAGGTGTTAGGGACTCAAAAAGTCTGAGTAGGAAAGCGAGGGAGGAACTTTACCAAAAAATACTGAGCTTGAACGTTAGCGTTTACGAGGTTGTCTTGGACGCTACTGAGGTAGACAAGTACCTAAAAAGGAGGTCCGGACTCAGCATAAACGCGCTGGAGGCGAATGCGGTAGCCGAAATCATCAAAAACCTCAGGCCAGAGGTGGTGTACATAGACTGTCCGGATATAAAGCCTTCTAGATATGCAGAAAGGATTTTGGCAATGCTAGACTACTCTCCCCGTATAATATGCGAGCACAAGGCGGACTCCCGTTATGAGGTTGTGTCCGCTGCCTCTATCCTTGCGAAAGTGAAGAGGGACGCCATACTGGCCAAGCTGTCCGAGATCTATGGTGATCTGGGCTCCGGATATTCTTCAGATAAGAGGACTGTCGATTTCCTAAGCAGGTGCTTAAGGGATAAAGGCGAAGTCCCCCCATGCGTGAGGAAGGGGTGGAAGACCCTCGATAAACTCCTACAAGCGAGGCTGGATAATTTTGGGGAGGGGTAGTTATGGATGGCGAAAGGTTATTCGTGCTTACGGGAGCACCAGGAAGCGGTAAGACGACTGTGGTATTGAAGCTTGTTGAGATTTTGAAACAGATGGGGATCAGCGTGGGAGGGATGTACACAAGGGAGGTTAGGTCTTCTGGAAGTAGGATAGGATTTGAGATAATCGACGTCGCAACGGGCAAGGTTGGCGTGCTGGCCTCGATAGGTCACGGGTCGGGGCCGAGAGTTGGCAAGTATGTGGTCAACTTGAAGGACTTGGAGGAGGTCGGTGTCAAGGCGATAGAGTCAGCCAGTCAATACGATGTGGTCGTCGTGGACGAGGTTGGACCGATGGAGCTGAAGAGTCACAAGTTTAAGGAGGCTGTGAAGAAACTTTTGACGAGAGATAAGCCGACAGTTCTTACGATCCACTACAGAGCGAGCGACGAGTTGCTCGAGGAGATAAGGAAGCTCGTGGGTGGAAAGAGCATAGTGGTAACGTTCGAGAATCGGGATAGGTTACCCATGGAGCTCGCAAAAAGGATTGGGAGCATGTTAAGGGGTGTTGGTATTGGATGAGAATGCATTAGAATTTCCGACAATGGTTTACGAAGAGGGAAAAGTTAGGTTTTTAGCTCCAGCCCTTAAAGAAGGTTGGGAAAAAGCCGTCTCGCCGAGCGGCATGCCCGTCTTCTTCAACCCACACTCTAAGTTATCACGCGATATGGCTGTTCTGATGGTTGGAGCGTATTTCGAAAGGAAGGGTATAAAGGTCTGCGAGCCTTTGGCTGGTTGCGGCGTTAGGGGTATAAGAATCGCCGTCGAGACGGGGATTGTCTCAAAACTTGTTCTGAATGACATAAACAGGTTTGCCTACTCTTTGATGAAGAAGAACGTGGAAGCAGCCGGCCTGGCTGAGATAACCGAAGTTTACAACCTCGACGCAAACGCACTCCTCGCAGCACATTCCACTGGTAAGCTTAGGTTTGACTATGTGGACGTGGACCCTGCAGGCTCGCCTGCACCTTTTCTCGAGAACGCAATACGTTCTTGCCAAAGCGGGGGTTTGCTTGGTGTTACTGCGACGGACTTAGCACCGCTTTGCGGAACGAACCCCCTTTCATGCGTAAGGAAATACGACGCGATACCTTATACGTCACCATACTCAAAGGAAACGGCCGCGAGAATCTTGTTGGGCTTTGTGGCAAGGACCGCTGCGAGGGTTGGAATGAGCATCTCACCGGTTTTAACATTCTACAGGAGGCATTACATAAGGACATTCGTAAGACTGAATTACGGCAAGACCTTGGCTAAGGAATCGCTCAAGAACGTTGGATGGATGTCCGAGTGCAAATCATGCGGTAGTGTTCAATGGTCGAGTTACCTCGAAGACTTTAAACTGTGCGAGTTTTGTAACTCCATTCCGCGGTTTTTCGGCCCCTTATGGCTTGGGGAGCTAACCTCGAAAGACCTAATCTTAAAGGCGTTGGGAATGGCCTGCGAGGCTGACATGAAAGAGGCCTACAACTTGCTAAGAAAGATTTCAGAGGAAATCCAGACAATCCCATTCTATTACAGGGTCGATGAAATTGGTAAGAAGCTTAGGTCAAGAGCACCCAAACCTGCTAGCATCGTGGATAGGCTCCGATCCCTTGGCTTCAACGCATCGTTAACACACTTTGATGGGCAGGGCTTTAAGACAGACGCTCCGCGCGAAATTGTTGAAGAGGTGTTTTCCGAACTTGCAACCTCAGAAGCTTAACCGACAACATCGTATTGCATACTTCACTTCTTATTCAATGCCAATAGAAATATCTCAGAACTATGTTTTCTCGTAGCTGTTGGTACAATCCGCTTAACCTTTTGAAATATAAGGCGCAACCTGTCTTCAACGTTCTTCACCTCGGGGCTTTCAAAAAGTTTCAGATAGATGCCACCACCCTTGCGTATTAGCTCGCCTGCTATCCTCAATGCAGCCTCGACAAGTTCAAGTTGCCTCGGTATGTCGACTTCCCTAATTCCTGTCAAATTCGATGCCAAATCTGATATCAGCTTATCGGCAAGCTCGCCCTTCAAAGCCTCCTTTATCTTCTTTGTTACTTCAGGGTCGAAAACGTCCGAGGTTATGTTTACAACATTATCTGCGATCTTGAAATTTTGAGGTTTCACATCCACAGCGATGACAAGCCCCTGCGGGCCAACGTACTTGGCTGCTAATTGCGCCATACCTCCTGGTGCCGAGCCTAAGATTATGACCTTATCGCCAGGCTTTAGAAAACCATACCTCCTCTGTACATACTGAAGTTTAAAGGCTGCCCTTGAAAATAGCCCCAACTTTTTTGCTAACGTAGTGTAGTAATCTCTAGAAGGATGTTTTCTAAGCATGCGTTAAACCTGGCCGAACGTGTTAGTATATTGTCCCATTATCCATTCCTCTAACTGCACGCATGTACAAGGTGTCACCATCTTATCCAAGCCACACGTATTTTCATGTGGACATGATGGACACGGAGCGCCTTTGATGGGCTCAATACTCAGCTGTCTTATCAGCGGAACTAACCTTCTAGTCCATCTATCGTTTGCGAACTCCTTAACCCGCTTTACTATCCCTTTCTTTTCTAACTTTATAGCTATCCTAGACCCTTCCCTACTTGTAACGCCTAGCTTATGCCAAAGCTCAGATTGAAGTATGCCCTTATCTTCGTATTTCAGTAGAAGTTTTATCGCCCGCTCCTCAAGCTTTGTCATTTTCATCTGCATATTTACTACACCATGATACAGTGCATCCTCGATTATTTTTATCCCAAGATTACCTTATTTACAGATATTTTTGTTGGCAATATTTAAACACTATTCTGTCTCCAGCTCAATGCGTATCTTGGTATTCGTTAGCAGCTCTTTATACCTGTTCCTGATAGTTACTTCGGTTACCCTTGCAACCTCAGCAACTTCTCGTTGCGTTAACTTGTAGCCCATAAGCATCGCTGCTAAGTAGGTTGCAGCCGCCGCCAGACCTACAGGACCTCTACCATCTATCAAGCCGCATGCCCTCGCGTGTTCCAGTAGTTCAACCGCTAACCTCTCAACCTCACCCCTCACCCTAAAGTTATTAACAAACCTTGAAACGTACAACTTAGTATCCGATGAAGGCGGTGCCATGTTTAATTTACTAATGAGAAATCTGTAGCATTTTGTTATCTCCTTTTTGTTCAAATTCAATGCAGCGGCTATCTCGCTTAACATCCTCGGTATGCCGCACTGCTTACAGGCTAGATAAACGGCTGCCGCTGCTGTGTTTCTTATAGACCTGCCACGCATAACGCTTGTCCTTACTACTTTTCTGTATATGAGGCTCGCAGTTTCCATGATATTTGTGGGCAGACCTAGCTTCAGGCATATCGCTGCAATTTCCGATAGACCTCTAATAGAGCTTCTTGCGTTACCGTTCATCAACGTCATTTTGTCGCATCTCTTAATAGCAGATAACACTTCGATTTGCATATCCGAAACATTCATGCCTTTTGCATCTTTCCATCCTATCTTAGTCGAGAGACCCATATCATACATAACTAGAGTTACCGGAGCACCAACCCGTGTCCTTTTTCCATCCTTGTCTTGGTCGAAGCTCCTCCATTCAGGCCCTAGGTCTGCCGTAAGATTAACTATAACGTAACCACAATCCACGCAAACTACTTCGCCGCTGAGCTTATCAAACAACAGGTTTGAACTACCGCACTCGGGACATCTCGTTACAGTTTCATCATGAATATTTCGTGACAAAAGTCTCACTCCATGATGTAAAATTTTGAGCTCTGCGGATACTTCTTATCTGTTATAAGTTTTATAGCCACAAAATGCGAGTTAATTGGTCCAAAAATGTTGGTTACGTAACCAACATAATTAAGCTCTTCATCGTAAGCTTTAACCCCTAGTCTCGGAACAACCTTTCCCTTTAATACGGCCTCATTACCTACGTTGTGAAGTAGGATGCCCAAAAGTACGGGCCCATGCTTCAGCCTAGACATAATTAATATTTATAATCGGTTACATTTAAGATTTTATTACGCCTTTACCTCTTGCCTCAATAATTCTTGTGCTAAGGCTTTAATGACAGACTGTTTGCTTAATGGTTTATCTGGTTTAACTATGAGCCTTCCGGTTTTTTTCCAATGTGTTTTAGGATGAGCAGCAACCTCAACCTTGACGTACCATCCAAGCTTCTGAGCAGCCCTACTCAATTTTTCAACAGTAGGCAGCCTTGACGAAAGTCGTAATGGTACTCTCCTGCCCTTGCCCCAACTCAACGTCCTATCAAAGTATGTGGGCCATATTATGAACCCTTCACGTCTGATCATGCTAAGCACCACTTTGTATCTTGTATCAAGGCTAGCCAGCAGGTGCGATCAGAACGGCGTTTATGACACCATCTTCACCGGGTCTTGATGTAACCTTCGCATCTCCGAGCGGTGTTTCGATTATTGCGCCTTTTGTGATTACGCCCCTCCTTTCATAATCTTTATTGGATGGGTTAGATTTGACCCGAATTATTGTGGTCTTCTCGACTTTTTTCGTGATCGGGTTGTAAACGTTTACCGTATTGTCAGAAACCACTGCTACTTTAATCCCTCCACCGAAAGTCTCTTTAATGTCTACCTTTCTATCGCCTACTACGGTCAGCCTTGGTTCTCCTCCGCGCTCATATCTTCTCTTCTTCCTGTATGGAATCCTTTTACCGCCAGTCGGTTTCCGTTTATGTATGTCAGTATGCCACTGTACCATGGCAACTTCTTTAAATAGAGGGAGCTTTTTAACTTTTACCGGAGCTTTTTTCTAGCAGCTCCTCTATGTATTTCCTTATTTCTTGGGGGTTGTTCTTGAGGTTGAAATAATCCGCAAACAATTGAGTGGTCCTAAGTAGGAGCGTTCTACCGGATTTTTCTGCCTCAACCAATCCCTTCTCAATTAGCTGTCTAACATGTTTGTATGCCTCCTTTCCTCTGGCTGCCGCCAGAACCGCCTGACTTACCGGCTGATGGTATGCGATGAACGACAACGTTTTGAGTAGGGCTGTGCTCAAAAGCGGTTTCTTCACGTGCTTCCTAGCTATCTCTGAATATTCAGGCGCTAGATACAAAAAGTACCTATCACCCTCCAGTTTTTTAATCCTAAATGGATGGTTGGAGTTTTCGTACTCAGTAGATATTTCATTTATGATCTCTCTTATTGTACTTTTCGACGTTGTGCCTACAGCATTCATGAGTTTTTGCAACTCGACAGGTTTGTCGGATGCGTAAAGTAGCGACTCGATAACCGCCTTCATCCAGGCCTTTCTTTTTTCATCCATGCATCTCACCCAGAGATATCAAGATCTTTCCATCGTCATTTTCTATTATCGTTACCATGCCCCTTGATGCAATAAATAGGAGGAGTATAAAACGTCTTACCGCCTCTAACCTATCAACACCGCTCATGATTTCATCCAAAGTTATGGTTCCTTTGCTTTCCAGCACACCTTTTATAAAATTGTAGAACTCCTCCACCTTCTCTTCGATCTTTATGATGAAATCCTCGATGTTCAGCTGCTGTTGTTCAATGTTATCTTGCTTACGCTGTGGTTGCGGCTCAGAGAGAACGCGTTTTAGGGCGTCAATCAGCTCAAGTATGGTAGTCGTCATGAACTCACCCCTTAATGGTGGAAATATCGGAGGTGGTATGAAGTATTCTTGCCTTTGTTTTATGACGGGCACCTCGTCGGCATCGAGTAACCTCTCCGTTTTCATCCTATGCAAGGTTGCCGCAGAATATACGGCGATCCCTGAGGAAGTAAAATCAAACAATTCCTTTCCCTTTAGCACAATGGCTAAAGAGCTCAGTAACTCTCTTAAGTTAATCTCCCAAACTCTTAACTTATCCCAGTTTGTAACGTCGAAGAGTACGCGCCACGGGGATCTAATCCATTGAATCTTTTCACCCTCTATGTCAGCCAGCCTCGACCCCCTCCAGTTTTGTCCTAATTATCTTTGATTCACCCTTGTCCATATAAACGCCGATGAGCTGATCGGCTTTCTCGGCCAGTACATCTTTAAGGCTTATAATTATTATCTGCGTCTTTTCTGACATCTCCTTCAGCAACTCGGCCAACGCAACAGTATAGGCTACGTCCATATGGGCATCTATTTCATCAAAAATGTAAAAGTCAGCAGGCGTGAGGCCCTGCAGTGCCATCAGGAGCGATACGGCCGCGACAGACCTCTCACCCCCGCTAACGCTTCTCAAGGAACGCTGGGGCTTTCCAGGGAACTGTACTACAACCTCAACACCCGAATCACTCGGTTTTGTTTCATCAACAAGCCTAAGCCAAGCCACTCCCTTCGTGAGTCTATTAAAGTATGCCGCAAACTTTTCGGAAACCTTTTCCATCGTTGTGAAGAAAGCTCTTAATTTTTCTCCTTCGACCATCTTTATAAAGTTGATTATCTCTTGTCTTTCCAACTCCAACTCGCTTATTCTGACGGACCTGAGTTTATAATTTCCAATCAAAGCCTCGTATTGCTCCGAAGCCAGCTGATTCACAAATGAGAGCTCATCTCTTTCCGCCTCTAATGCTACAAGTATCTGCTCTCTAAGCGTGGGCTCGAGTGCCAACAACTCTGTCGCATCAACATCGCCAAGCTCAGACAGTTTCTCCATCACCATTTGAAGCTGAGATTCTATCTTCACACTTTCAAGCCTAGCTTCTTGCTGCTCTGACCACAGTACCTTTAATTTTTCAGACATCTTGTTTTCCTCCTCAGCTTGCATAGATATTGCCCGTCTTAATTCATCCCTGATCTTAATCAGCTCCTTATGTCTTGTTGAGAGACTTTCAATCTCTTGGTCAAGCTTACGGAGCTCGTTTTCTAATGAAGTTAAACTAGCTTCGAGCTCAGCTCTCAGCTTTTTCTCCTCCTCCACCTTCAGTTTACTATTCTCCAAAGAACAGTTAAGTGATTCGACCTCCGACCTGTACCGGTTTATCAGGTTTAGGATTTTCTTTTTTGAATCCTCTAAACTTTTAAGAAAGATGGATTTCTCCGCCAACTGTACCTTCAACTCAGTGTATTTCGTCTCTAAGATTTTTAGCTTCGACGAAGCCAACTCGAACTCTTTCTCTATCTTTAGTTTTAGCTCCTCGTCGACCGGCTCGTTGCCAACAATTTCAGGCAGTCTTTCTTTAAGGTTCTCTTCCTCTTTGATGAGGGCCTCCATACGTTCGTCTATCTTCTTCTCCCTAAACATTAGTTGCGAAAGAGTCTCTTCCAATAATTTACGCTCAGCATTAAGCGATTTAATGTCCGCATTCAGAGAAGAAAGCTTTGTCTGTTGTTTCTGGATCTCGCTTTTAACAAACTCTACCCTTTTTACTAGTTCATCACGCCTTAACCTTATTTCATTGAACTTAAGTTTTGCGTTTTCAAGGCAGGATTCTAGGTCTTCCAGCTCAGCACGTAGCGTTTTTGTCCTACCTACCTCATTACCAACAACTTTAACGAAACCGCCGGGATAGCAAACTATCCCACTATCTAGAATTACCAGTTTGCCGTTTACTGCCTTTTTGCAAGCTTCCTCGAAATTGTTGGAAAATTCTACGTTATTTCTAACCCATGCTTGAAATTTTTCTAAATTATTGTGATTCATTTCGCCTAGATTACCGTTTAATGTCAACAACTTACACTCAAAATCAAGAGACGCAAAAATTTCAGATAGTAACCGGGTCACGGCATGATTGTCCGTTACGATTGCGCTTGCCCATTCATTAAGAGCTATGCCAAGCTTTTCGTTGAGCTCAGGTAAAGATTTGACAAAACTGCCCAATGTTCCGACAACACCGTCCACAAATTTATCAGCCAATAATTTAGCAAAATCTTCAAACTTCTTTGACTCTTCATCTTCAGGCTGGGTCGCTAACCGTATCTTTAGCTCTGTTATAAGGGCCTCTGTCTTGCTGATAACGTCATCTGCATGTGTCAATAGCTCGGAGTAACGCCCAATCAGGGACATGTAGCTGCTTAACTCTTGGTTAAGCTTTGTCACCTCGTCTTCTGTTACGCGCACCTCGGAAAGTAGGTTTTCAAGTTCTTTGTCAATTTCAGCGATTTTATTTTTAATCGTCGAAATCTCTCCACATATGTCCTCCTTTTCTTTCGTTAGTTGTTCTTTACTGCTCTTGATGTTCTCGAGCCTTAAGTATGCTTCGGACCGTGCCCTTTCCTCCTTAATCTTTGATAACTTGGCTTCTTCTAACTTCTTCTCAAGCTCTTTAACAACGCTCCTCAGTCCGTTTACTTCATCAGACATTTTTGCAACATCTTTCTCTAGCTGTAGCTTATCTCGCAAGCATTCCTCAATCTTCAGCTCAAGCTCAGTAAGCTCTTGTCCAGAAAGCGACATAGCCGACTCGAGCTCGGCAATCTTTTGTTGCAGATGCACAGATTCCTTCTCCAAAATTCCTACACGGTTTTCAGAATCTCTTATATCGAGTTTTAACTTCATTATCTTCTCAAACGTTTCCTGTCGCTTTTTTACGAACTCTGACAATTTCTGTTCTATTTCAGATATTTCGTTTTCCGTTGCTTGCAAATTGGATTTAAGCTCCGCAAGCTTCGCTGATACTTCCTGTTTTGCCCCTTCTAATGCACGAACCTGCTCGGTTATGCTAGAAATTTTTGATTGTACGGTCTTAAGGGTCTCGGAGATATTTTCCATCTCCAGTCTATACTGAAGGGTTTTGAGTTTGGCGATTTCTGCCTCTACAGCCTTCCTCCTGAGATACTGGTTCCTCTCTTTCTCTAGCTGCTTAACCCTTGTTCTAACTTCAGCTGTGCTAGCCTTAGCAACTTCCAAGTTCTTATCGGCCAGTGCAAGTTGCTCTTCCGCCTCAGCTTTTTTCCTATTGTACTCCGCTATCCCTGCGACCTCTTCTATCAATTTGCGCATATCATCAGGATTCATTTCAGCTAGGTTCAATATCGCACCTTGGGGTAGTATATTGAAACCTGAAGGTCTTATGTTGGCGGCCGATAGCAACGTTAGCAATTCCCCTCTTGATGCCGATTTTCCGTTTATGTAGTATTCGCTCTCGCCGCTTTGGTAGATCTTCCTAGTAATCGTAACTTCATCCGCTTCTATCGGTAGTGCTTTTTCCGAGTTATCCAAAGTTATTGATACTCTAGCGTATGCTGCTTTTCCTCTACTGTCTTCATGAACTAATTCGGAAAGCCTGCCCACCCTTAAAGCATGTGGGCTCAGTTCACCCGTTACAAACCTGATAGCATCAAGCAAGTTAGACTTACCGCCACCATTTGGGCCGGTAATCACGACCAGACCCTTGGTTAGCTCAACCGTAGCCCTTCTTTGACCAAAGGACTTGAAAGCATGGAGCGATAGTTTTTTAATGTAAACCATCTCGCACGCCCTACGGTTTCTTTAACCTTTTTGATTGAATGGGCAATATTTGTTTATACTGCCAGAGGAGGGGGTGCATATCACAGAACCACAATCACGTCTTACTAATATAATATGCTGCTCCAGCAAGTCTGAGTTTTAAAGGTTATATTAGCCGTTTTGCTCTTTCCGCCTAGGTTAAAGGGTAGCTGGTGTATAAATGGAGAGAATAAAGCGTCTCCTAGACCTGATGGAGGGGAAGACCTTCAGCGCGTACTTGTTGACGTTACCTGAAAACCTTTACTATTTTATAGGGTTTAAGGGAGATGGCGCGGCCGTAATAATGTCCGACGGCTCCGTCAGACTTTATACATTACCTCTTTACTACGAGTCAGCCGTTCAACAGGCTATACAGGGTGTTGAGGTGATTAAAACAAAGAGCTATGACATGTTCAAAGAAGAGCTCGCGGATGAGTTGGGTAAGTTGGTTGGAGACATCGGGTTCGATTACATGGATGCCGAATCTTTTTGGAAGCTATCATCAAAGCTGAGGTTTCTACACTTAATTCCATCATCCGATATTGTTTGGAAGTTAAGGTCCATAAAAGACGAAAAGGAACTTGAGAAAATAACGAAAGCAGCAACAATATCTGATGTGGGTTTGGAGATAGCTTCGGACTTAATATCTCCGGGTGTTACTGAGCAAGATGTGAAGGCAGAACTAACAAAGGAGTTGCTAAGGTGCGGTGCGGACAGAATCGCATTTGATATAATAGTGGCCTCTGGTGCGAAGTCATCTTTGCCTCATGGCGGTCCGGGCAATAGACAGTTTCAGGCCGGCGATGTTGTTGTTATAGATTTGGGCGCATCGGTAGGTGAATATTCGGCAGATGTAACGAGAACGTTTTTTGTAGGGGATAAAGTGCAGGACAAAATTGAGAAGATTTACAAATTGGTCGAAGAGGCTAAAAATTTAGCTGAGGAGCATATGATGGCATGGGTCTCTGCCTCGTCTATTGATAGGGTTGCGAGACAGTTTATAGAAAATGCTGGGTTTGCTGAGTATTTTGTCCATAGCTTGGGGCACGGCATAGGGTTAAACGTTCATGAGCCGCCAAGAATATCGCCCAATAGCAAAGACTTGCTTGCTGAAAACATGGTCGTGACATGCGAGCCCGGCGTGTATATCCCAGGACAATATGGTATAAGACTTGAAGATACTTTGGTAATCAAGAAGGATAGTGCTGTACGATTATCTAAGGCACCGTTCGATCCCTATACACATTAAACTCCGAATCTACGATTACGTTGTTGATACGTTCTGATGCTTCGTAGAAAATCTATCTTCCTGAATTCTGGCCAGAATACGTCGAGAAAAATGAGTTCACTGTATGCGGACTGCCATAACAAAAAATTGCTTATTCTCTCTTCACCAGACGTCCTGATTATCAAGTCGGGATCAGAGTTTGGTATGCCGGATGTGTACAAATTTGACTCGATGATTTTTTCATCTATTTCGTCGATGGAAATTCTTCCTTCCTTCACCATAAGGGCTATCCTTTTTGCGGCATCAACTATTTCTGCCCTTCCGCCATAGGCTACTGCAATATTCAGAAAATGATTGTTGTACTTTTTGGTCACTTCTTCTAATCTCTCAAGTGCCCTTCTGACATCATCTGGTATGAGTTGCCTTCTACCGATTATCGTGACCTTCACACGGTTGTTGTGTATCCTCGGGTCATTTACAAGCCTTTCCGCACGTTCCTTTATCAACTTGAATATTTCTGATAGCTCGTCTTGACTTCTCTTCAAGTTTTCAGTAGAAAGAACGTAAAGTGTTACTGTCTGGATCTTTAGTTCAATGCACCACTCAAGAACTTTCTCTGCGACATCTGCTCCAATTTTGTGCCCAAAAGCATAATCAAACCCTTTACTTTTAGCCCAGCGCCTATTTCCGTCCAAGATTAGCGCTACGTGCTTTGGCATGGGGCCATTTTTAATACTATTCATCAACCACAATTCATATAGCCAGTAAGCACCAAACAGCTTCAGCAATCTCCGAATCATACAGCCCCTCACTTTGTTTTCTTAAAGTATGGCGCATATGCTTTTCTTAAGTACCTTGTAACTATGAATGTTATCGTTAGAGCTGGTATGCCTAAAAGTCCTATCGTAAGTAGCATTATTACATGAGGACCAAACGTCATACCAGAGGTGTCCACAAGTACTAATCCGACCCTTTTCAAGAATGCCCATAACCATATAAATGTGACGGTTGCTTGAACAGTTCTCCAGAATTTCATGTTCTTCAAAATTATGTAATATATGGCATATGTAAGCACAATGACTAACAGGCTTACAAAAATTAGGTCTATACCCCCAAGCACGAACTGGCCTGCAAGTGTGGGCAACATCCCTAACCAGTAATAAAAGTCTTCAGAGAGTGATGGTAGTTGTACATTTTTTGGTAACGCTGAAGACGCGCCAATGTAACCCGAATAAATACCTATGAGTAAAATAATCAACGATGAAATTACGCCAAATATTCTCAGCTGTACCAAAGGATGAGAAGATATGAACTTCGACAGCACTCTGAACTTATTTGCTATCGAAGTGTCAATCCCAAAACCTCTGATGAATAACGCTATACCTAAAATCACTAAGAGTATTGGTAGGTTCATCAAACCAAGAGCATAGAGGATTCCTATGAGTGTTAGCAACACTCCTGGTATTCCAAGGATAATTTTAGAATATCTGGTATCGAATATCGCCATCTTTAGGTACCTTCCAAGTAGGAGCCATGTATGTTCGATACTTTCGCTTTGTTTAACTATAACCCTCTTGACAGAAATTATGGGCAACCTTGACGAAATGATTGGAGAGACGAGTTGGTCAGTAACGCCGTCACTAACGAAGATGCAGGCAGACGATGGAATTTTTTTTAAAACTTCATCCAACTCACGTCTTATCTTTTCATCGGACCAATAACCGCTTTCTTCGCTACCGGCTATGGTTGCAATCTCGACGTTCTCTTTTCCATACTTGCTGACAAGCTCATCGTATAGTTTAATGGCACCAAACATGGCATTCGCATCGGATTCCTCGGGGTCTGCCAAGGCAAGGCTCTTTGCTGCCTCTAGATTGCTCTCTTTTCCCACGATGGGCGTTTTTATACCAGTTTTCTTACCAATATCATTGTCCCTATCGACTACAAGAATGAGGAGCTTCTCTTGCTTTTTTTCCGAATTTTCCATGTTATTTTTCCGTTACAATTCTTTCCACTTAGTCTAATATAACGTTAACCATTCTAAAAATATTGGAATGCATTATCCGTTCTTTGCATTCTAAAGTTTAAACTCCTCATCATTTTCAAGCAAAAGTTTCAATTCTTGGAATGTTACGCTCTTACCCTTTAATAGTTTCTGCTTCGCCTCAGAAATAACGCGCTTTTTAGCCTCTTCTTCCTTCCGTCTCGCGGTATCGTCCATCGCCGTCTTTAATTGTTCCATCAACAATGTCAACTTAGATTGGAATAATATTCGTTCAGCCTCGACCCTGCTAAGTTTCTCCTTTATTTCCATGTAATCTTTGCGCCTTTCCTCGTACTTTTTCCTCAGATCCTCATATTCTTCTTTCATTTTGCTAATTTCTTCGTTAATATTTTTCAACATGTTTTTTGTTGTGCTCAGTTCGTCTCCTATCGACTTAATTTTCTCATTCTGAGCATTAATGCTCGCAATGAGGTTTTCTCGTTTTTTAATCAGTATTGCAGCCTCCTCTAACTTTTTGCACTCAAGGAAAAGTCTTTTTTCCTCGTTTGGTTTTAGTATCGAAGTATGTATTGTCCACTCTATGTTTTTGATTCTCTCATTTATTTCATCTACGCTAACATCGCTCTTTGGATATCTTGCATCGTTTTCGATAGCTTTCAACTGTTTGATAAGTTCACCCTTCGAAGCGTAGCATGCATTCAATTCGGACTTCAGCTTCTTATAATCTTCCAAAAGTTTCCTTTTTTCATTCACCTTTTCTTGAAGCCTCTGCCTCGCCTCTTTTTTCTGTTCGCGAAGGAAATCCAGTTCTTTTGATACCTCGTTGAGTGTGGCCTCGATTTGCTTTATTACACTACTTAACTCCTTGACTTTCTCCTTAAGTTGCTCAACTTCGGTGCTTTCGTATGCCATCGTTCTCTCCCTTTTGAAAGTTTTTAGGATTATATAAGCCTCTACGTCTTGACATTTATGTGAATATTTAGGACAGTCGTTGCAGAGTCTGTTGAATACAAAACCTTCTACCTAAGCTCTAACTCACCCTCGCTAAATATCCTTGTGAGAGCACCATGAAGTTCAACAAGGCCACTCATATTAAGGGCCGACACAGGTATTATGGGAACAAAACTACTCACGTCAAATACGGCTTTTGCAACATCCCTTGCGAGTAGCATTTGAGCCCCTTTAAGTCTATTCTCCAAATCTATTAAGAATGCCTCATCCGACTCAGCCCATCTGAGTATCCTGTTTATGTATTTCTTTGGTACCGCGTCAATTTTTGATAATGCCATAATGAGAGGCATGCCGAAGCTTAAATATATCGAGACGGAGAGGAATATGCTTGCGGCGAAGTTTTTCGGGTTGACGCAAAACATTGGGTCTAGAAGGAATAGCATCGCCTTGGAACCGTCAGTAAGGTTCTTAGCGATTATTTTTCCCTCTTTTCTGAACGCGAAGAGTTCAAGCTGACCCGGCGTATCGACGAGCACGTAATCAACATTGAACGAATTAACTTCTTCTCTTAGTTCCTCTATATGTCTAGCAACCTCTCTTACTGATGCTATCAGTGCCGCATTCGGCCCAAGCCTTCGTGTTACCATTATCCTTTCGTAGTCGACCATCTCTCTTACATCCACATCGGGCTCGTAGGGTAAGACTGTTGCTGCAGGGTCTAGATTAACCGTTATGGTTGACTGCTCTTGGTCACGAAGCCACTCGTTAAATGACCCGGTCAGGGTCGATTTGCCAGATCCTGCAGTTCCTGTTATGAATAAAGTGTACATGGTTCCACTCTAAATCGTTTATTTTACTTCAACTTATATGCATAACTTGACTCTAGGGGTTTATTCGGCTCTAAGCGCTTGGACTGGATCCAGCCTTGCGGCCCTTAAGGCCGGGTATATGCCGGAGAGAAGGCCTACGACGACAGCAAACAGAAAACTACTGGCTAGTATCGTCGGCGTTACGTTTGGTTGGTATATCACTGGATTACCGCTCGTTCCAATTAAGAAAGACGAAAACATCCCTCCAAGCGACAGCGCTAACAAGCTTCCTAAAACCATGCCAAGTAAACCTCCTATCACGCCTATTAATGTTGACTCCATTAGAAAAATCTTTGCAACGTCCTTTTGAGAAAAGCCCAAGGCCCTAAGGATGCCTATTTCCTTTGTCCTCTCCATAATAGTCATGAACATAGTGTTCATGATACCCACACCAGCGACCACTAGTGCTATGCTGGCTACCACAGAGAGGAATATCGTGAAGTTATTGAGAATTATCTTCACCTGCTTTACTATCGTTAAGGGGCTAATCAGGTCCGCATCTTTTCCATAAATGTTATTCAAGGCCTCGAGGGTGGGCTCAACGAAATCCGTGGATTCCACAATCACTACTATGCTCGGATAGCTCGTAGACTTGAAAATACTGCGTGCCTGCGGTATGGTTATCATGATGCTTTTATCAACATCGAGATACGGCGTTGAACCAAACTTCTTGTATATCGCTCCGACGATAAAAGACTTCGTGACACGTTGCCCCTCAACCGTAAGTTCTAACGTTACGGTGCTGTAGAGAGGTATGCTCTTCCCAGACTCTCCGGGCGGGAATGCGACGTCATATCCTATGGCTATCATTGCCATATCATTCGGCGATAATTCTTCGCCTTGATAGATTTCTAAATCGGGCAATACTTGGTACGTTAGGGTTGGATCCAGACCTATTATGGAGACTGTTTGCTCTAAGCCACCACCTGTAAGCTTGCCCCGAGAAAGATAGAATGGGCTGACAGCCTTGACCCCCGGTAAGTTTGAGAGCAGCATGACGTCAGTATCGGTCAGCTTTAGGCTCTCTCTTTGGCCAGCCCGAACAGATAGTGTTCCGGAGGGGGTTATGAATATGTTGTTGACGCCTATTTTCGAGAGAACGTTATCTATCAAGACATTTAGGCCCTCAGTGTTCGATACTAGGGATATTATTAGTGCAGTTCCTATCATTATGCCTACAACGGTCAGAATAGTCCTTAGCCTACGAGTCCTTAAGCCGCCGAAGGCGTACCAGACTGTATCGACGATTTTCGTCCCTTTCTCCCCCCTATCTTTATTGCTGATACGACAGAAGCTACGGCGGCTATAACGATTAAGACGGCGGCAATATACCAGACAACATTATCGGTCAGATTGATACCTGTTTTTTCTTGAGGTTGCGGCCAGCTGCTCGTAATTACCACGTCATGTACAAACGTCTTCGAAAGGTTGTTCCTTAGCGTATCTTTGTATTCGACCAAGATTTTTACTGGTATAACACCGGGCGTGAGGTTTCCTACGACAGCTATCGGCAGATTAAACATCAACGGGGCATTGGGGTTCACATCACCGAGGTAAACGGACCTCAGCGGGCGTATAACATTGTTAGTATCAACCAACAAAATTCTCGTAAAGAATGCCGGTTCGTTTCCTTCATTTAACAACCTTCCAACAATGTATGGCTGCCTGTTTATGACCTCAAAGCTTAGGTCTTGAAGTTTTAAGTCTATTATGCCCTTAACATAGTATCCAAGCTTATAACTTTCTGTTTTTGTTACGCCCTGCCAATCCATGTACTCGACATTCACGTTTATATACGTCGAGTATCCAACGGTGGATAGTTTTTCAAAAGTCTGCTCTGAGACAAAGATCAGAGCGTTTAGCTCAATTTCCTCGTCTGGACGTATTTCTTTGAAATATTCTCTGGCGCCCTCCAGCAGGGTTAACCAGCTGGTTGTGGATTCCAAAGTTATCGATACGTCTTTTAGTGTATATGGTTTCAAATTCTTTATGAATATGCTCACGTTGTTTATAGAACCGGAAGTTAAGTATGCCTCCGATGTTATTTTGAATGCTTTAGAAAGTGGCTGGTCTGCAACCCTTATACCTATTGTTCTGATCGCCTCGTAGGAGTTATTGTAAGCATCGCGATATGATAGTTTCAACGAGAGTAGGAAAGACTTGCCAGAAGCCATTTGGCTGGCGAATAACTCAAACTCAAGCGGTTGTTCCTCTCCGGGGTTTAACTCGTTCAAGCTCCACCTGCCAGTTTTTCCAACGAATGTGAGAAATGCTGGCTCGCTTTGCGGAAGCACCAGCTCAGCCTCTACAGAGTAAGCAGCCTCTGTCCCCTCGTTCCGAATGAGCATTCTTAGCTGATTTACCGTCGTAGGTGATAGTAGATCGTTATCAAGCGCTACCTCGATCCTTATCCTCTCAGTTATCTGTGTGCCTATGCGGAACATGGCGTCGTATTGAAGCCTCTTTTGTTGTCCATAGGAGTCTAGATATGTGATTTCTATCGGTATGCGTAGGACTTTGTTTGCGGCATAGCTTTCTATCTGTAGCAATACGGGTAACGTCACATCGGTGCCCGGTGGTATTCTGCTAAATTGCCAAGAGCGTTTTGTATCAACTAAGGTCACGCCGGGTATGTCGGGGTCTCCTAACGAAATCATTACGTTATACATGTCCGCAGTGCCGTCGTTGGAGATTATGATCTTGGCCTCGTTCGGCATTCCTGGTATCAAAGATTTGTACTCTGCCTTGACTGAGGCTAGACTCTTTCCAGTGACTCTTATATCAAAGTAAACATATGATGAGGACATGACAAGGTCTTTTTCATCTTCATCATAGTACTTATAGTATACGACCGCGTATGCTTTGTAGAGGCCTGGTTTTACCTCATCAGATATATCGATGAGATAGCGGAGTGTGAAGGACCTTCCGCTTGGCACGGGGTCTGCATAAGTGGCCTCGCGGGTAAGTCTAGACCTCGTTAAAGAATCCATAAACCCTTCAGGGAGAACGAGATAACCCCTTACACCTATTATCTGTTCTTTTCTCGCATTAACCATCTGTAAAATCAATGGTACGTTTTTATCGCCTGCGTTAACCTCGATCTTGTTGTTTGGGTCGCCCCAGAACGCATCCACGGCTATTATGTTCTCTGAGTGTACGCTTACCAAATTTATAAGTACAAGCACAAATGTTATTGAGAATAACGTTAAAAGGACTCTATGATTTTTCATAAACCATCCCGTCCCTCAACCTGATTATTCGATCAGCAGACTCTGCTATCTCCATGTTATGGGTTACCACCACAACCGTGGACCCGTATCTTTTATTTATATCTTTTATCACATTCACGACACCTTCTGCAGACTTTGAGTCAAGGTTGCCAGTAGGCTCGTCACATAGTAGAATTTTCGGGTTGGTCACTATAGCTCTTGCTATAGCTACGCGTTGCTGTTCACCTCCGCTCAGCTCCGTGGGCTTGTTGTTATACTTTGATGCTAGCCCAACTAGGTCGAGCGCCCTGATCGCTAACTTCTCCCTTTCGTCTGAAGGAACACCCCTTAGCATTAAAGGAAGTTCTACATTTTGTTTGGCGGTTAATCTGGGTATTAGGTTGTACGCTTGAAATACAAAACCTATGGTTTTGTTCCTTAATTTGCTCAGCTCGGTATCATTTAACTCTGAAATGTCTACTCCGTCTATGAAGACTTTGCCCTTGGTCGGTCTATCTAAAGCACCGGCTATATGAAGTAAGGTAGATTTTCCGCTACCGCTTGGTCCAACAACCGCGACGAACTCGCCGCTTTCAATATATAGTGTGACACCCCGCAATGCTGGAAACTCGATATTCCCCATCCGATAAATTTTCCAGACATCCTCGAACCTGATGGCATACGTCTTCGTATTCATGCCCATGAAAATGCGCAACGATAACAATATAAAGGTATACAGTTCTACAAAAGAATGGTATGGTTGTAATAGATGAAGATGCTGTAACTTCCGTGGTAGAAAAAGTTATACCCTCCGTGGTAAACGTTAGCACGATCCACTTTCTTCAAGTATCTCCCTTTGAAATTTCGCCTGTAAGCGGTGTGGGCTCGGGAATAGTGTTTGATTCAAACGGGTACATTATAACCAATGCGCATGTAGTCGAAGCGGCTCAAAGAATAAACGTTACGCTGCACAACGGAGAGGTCCTGACTGGTGAAGTTATCGGCAAAGACATCATGACGGACATCGCTCTCATAAAGGTTGATAGAAAAGGTCTACAGGCGGCTAGGTTAGGGGATTCTTCGAAACTTAAAGTTGGACAATTCGTCATAGCTATAGGGAACCCATTTGGTTTGGCAGGCGGTCCTACAGTAACCGTGGGCGTGATCAGCGCGCTAAACAGAAACATACAGACACGCTTTGGTTTGATGGAAGGCCTTGTTCAGACGGATGCTGCCATAAATCCGGGCAATAGCGGGGGGCCCCTGATAAACTTAGCGGGCGAAGTTATAGCGATTACAACTGCCATAATACCATTTGCCCAAGGTATTGGATTCGCAATACCGATAAATACTGTGAAGAGAGTGGCCGAAGATATAGTTACAGTAGGTTACGTTAGAAGACCGTGGCTCGGCATAGTAGGTGTCTCCCTTAATCCTGCGATATCAACATACTACAACTTCCCGGTTGATGAAGGTGTTATGGTTTATAGAGTTGCGCCGAATAGTCCAGCCCACCTAGCAGGTATAAGAGAAGGTGACATAATAGTCGCGATAGATGGTGAAAACGTGAATACCATCGAGGCGCTAAAAAAGATAATTGAGTCAAAAAAAGTTGGAGCTGAGATAGAGGTAAGCATTGTCAGGGGTTTGAGTTTAATTAGGGCAAAAGTCAGGCTTTTGGCCTTCAGGCCCTCGGAGTAAGTTTTGGTGATTTTATCATGGATCTTTACGAGCTTAGGACGCAAAAATCACGAATTCTTCATAGCGAAGCGAGAAAGTTCCTGCCCGGGGGCGTTACTTATGCAATAAAGTACTGGGAACCATATCCGATTTATGTCTCCAGAGCTAAAGGTAGCAGGATATGGGATGTTGATGGAAACGAATATTTAGATTTCTGGATGGGGCACGGAGCGATTATAATGGGGCATGCCTACGAGCCGGTCATCAGGGCAGCGAAAGAACAACTTGAACTGGGCGCCCATCTTGGTTTCTGTCATGAATGGGAGATAAAGTTGGCAGAAATTGTAACGAAGATGGTACCAAGCGTAAGGTTATTCAGAGCCACAAACAGCGGTACTGAGGCAAATATGTATGCCATCAGACTTGCTAGGGCTTACACGGGGAAAAACAAGATAGCAAAGTTTGAAGGACATTGGCACGGTGGTTATGACGCTCTACATAAGGCTGTTAACCCACCGCTAGACAAACCGGCATCATTGGGTTTGACGGACTGTGTTATGAATGATACGATAGTTTTGCCGTTTAACGACCTCGATGGTGTAAGGCAAAAAGTAAAAGGCAAAGATCTTGCATGCATAATTTTAGAACCTGTTATGGGATCTAACGGCATGATACCCGCCGATAGAGAATTCCTTAAAGGACTCAGAGAACTTTGTGACGAACTTGATATCCTTTTGATATTCGACGAAGTAATAACAGGCTTCAGGTTGGCCAGGGGTGGCGCGCAAGAGTACTACGGCGTATTGCCAGATATTACTACCTTCGGGAAGATCCTCGGAGGAGGTATATTCCCTGCTGGTGGGTTCGGTGGTAGAGAGGATATCATGGAACTGCTCGATCAGACAAAAAGGAAGCATTATGAGATGTCGTTTCATGGTGGGACCTATGCTGGGAATCCGCTTACGGCTAGGGCAGGATACACGTTATTAAGCGAGTTGATAAAAGGTGATGTATATCCAAAGATAAATGCGCTTGGTGAGAAAGCTAGAAAAGGGTTGGAGGATATTTTCAGCAGACATAAAGTAAATGCTCATGTTACCGGTGTAGGGTCCTTATTTGCGGTTCACTTCACAAAAGAAAAACCAAGAGATATTAGGGGCGCAATAGGTGATACGCAACTTGCAAAAGATTGCTTTTACTTTATGCTTAACAACAATATTCTATGCATGAAACCTAGCAAACAAGTATTTGCCCCCTCAGCAGCCCACTCTGAAGAAGACATAGAACTCTTGCTCTCGGTTATGGAGGAGTTTTTAAAGCGAGTACCAACTTAATAAGCCGGTCCGCTTTCTGGTACAATGCTGGCTATGTCCTTTATCTCTCTTATGCCAACCTTTCTCAATATTGATAATTTTCTCATATATGATACGTCGACTTCTTTCATGCGACCCGATAAGTTGACGACTATCCTTTTAGCGATACTTGTACCTTCAGCGTCCAGATCTGTCAGCACTATTAACTTGGCTGTGCTGTTGTTTTCAGCCCAGCTTAGCAGTGCCCTTATGGAAGTGTACTTAAGTATCGTACCTTTTATGCCCAGTCTTTTAAGGCATTCCTCGTCACGCTTGCCCTCGACTAATATGACTGCGCCTGACTCGCTTTCAGCCCTTAAGTCGCTAACGATTTTAAGCACTTTCTCAGCCAGTTCTTGACTCCATTGCATCCAAACTTCCTTACTGTCTTTGGACTAAAAAATCTTTTTTTGAAAAGTTCGGTGCTTTTTTCCGATGGAGGTTATCATTTTATGAGATTTTGATTAGCAGAAATCGCTCATGGGTACCTCTTATTAATATACAGCCGTATTAACAACGGATTTTTGATACCTTCATTTTTACCTTGCTCCAAGTAAAGGAGGTGGATAATAAGTGAAGGTTGTAACCGTTCACCTTCCAGAGGTTTACCTCGACGTGATAGATGAGCTTGTAAGACGTAAGCTTTACCCCAACAGAGCTGAGGCAATAAGAACAGCAGTTAGAGATTTCATAATGGAGGAGATGCCGGCAAGTGAGTGAGATTATGCTTCCTAGTTCTAATGATGTTGAAAAAGTCGATGGAATTCGTATAAAGCTAGTTGGCATAGGTGGGGCTGGCTGCAACACGATCAGCCGGCTTGCCTCACAGGGATTGAATGGTGTTATAACGATCGCCGCAAACACTGATGTACAGCATCTAGAGATGATTAGGGCTCATCACAAAATCGTGCTTGGAAAAAACGCGACAAGGTTCAGGGGCTCTGGCGGAGACCCGGAAAAAGGCAGGATGGCGACCGAGGAATGTGAGGAAGAATTTAGAAATTTGCTCAGCGACGCCGACATTGTTTTTGTGATGGCAGGCTTGGGCGGTGGTACCGGCACTGGAGGTGCACCCGTGGTTGCGTCGGTGGCAAAAGAGTTAGGAGCTATAGTTATCAGCGTAGCGACCTTGCCTTTCAAATTCGAAGGTAACGTTCGAAAGAGGATAGCGATACAGGGATTACAAAAGCTAAAGGAAGTATGCAACACCGTGGTGTTGATAGACAACAATAAGTTGCTCGATTTCTATCCACAGTACGAGCTAAGGACTGCCTTCTCATTGGTTGACGATGTCATAAACAATATGTTGCTCAGTATAACAGAGTCAATAGTAAAACCGAGCTTGATAAACATAGACTACGCGGATTTCAAAACTCTCGTCGAAAGGGGTAGCTTGGCATCTCTAGGTATAGGTAGATCCTCGTCGCCAAACAGAGCTGAAGAGGCTACCTTTAATGCCTTACAATCGCCACTACTCGATGTAACCTATGACAAGCTGTCGGGTGCAATAGTGCACGTCACAGGTGGTGAGGATATGAAGCTGAGCGAAGCTGCAAGACCAGCGGAGATAATATCGGAGCTGATGGGCATGGACACTCTTGTAATATGGGGTGCTAGGATTGATAACTATTATGCTTCGACCATGCAAGTATCGCTAATACTCACAGGCCTTAGCGACAAATTCAGCAGTAGTGCTGAAATTGAAGCTGTAAGTTTACCAAAAATGAATGAAGAACTTAAAATACCACAACCTGTTGTCCCTGCCCAACCTACTGTTGACAACGAGCTAGAATACGAGTTAGAAAGAATAGTGGCTGAACTCGGAATTAGAAGACTTTCAATAGAAAATGCACACGCCCACTGAGCCAGCCTTCAGATTTCCCTAATTTTATTTTTATGTTAAATTAAGTTTTGCCATATGTTTTGATATTTCTTCATCTGTTACTTTTCTGAACAATGGTTCTGGTTTGTTGATTTTATGTTGTGGTTTAATTGGTATTCTGAACTCTTCCCATCTTGTAGTCTCTGGTGTTAGGTTTAGGTTCAGAATATTCATGAGTTTGTGGGCTGTAAAAGGTAAATAGGGTACCATAAGGATGCAGAGTGCCTTAACTACTTGCATCGCTATGTATGTCGCTCTAGGTGCGTTCTCCATCACAGCCCACGGTTTCATATCATTTAGGTATTTGTTCCCTAGCTGGGCTAGCTCCAGAATAATCTTTAAGCCAGACTTAAAACGACAGTTCTCAACCCTGTTCTTAAACATGGCTGCTAACCTCTCTATATTTTCCAAAAGTTCTTTATCTTGTGGCTCAAGCACACCCGGTTCAGGAACTATGCCCCCAAACTTTGTATAAACGAATAACAACACCCTGTGAATGAAGTTGCCCAATGTCGCCACGAGTTCATTGTTTATTTTTGCCTGAAAATCCTTCCACCTAAAGTCAGAGTCCTTAGTTTCGGGAGCTATTATCGCGGCGTAGTACCTAATCAGGTCAGGGTCATAATCTTCAAGCATTTCATGGAGCCAAATTACCCAACCCCTGCTTGTTGAGAGTTTTTGCCCCTCGAGGTTCACGAACTCATTCACGACAACGTTATAGGGTAGAATGTAGTCGCCATGCGCTATAAGTATGGCTGGAAACAGGATTGTGTGAAAGAAAAGGTTATCCTTTCCTATAAAACAGTAAAGCCTCGTCTCTGGATCTAACCAAAACTTCTTCCATGCATCCGGTTGTCCAACCTGCATGCTCCAGTCTTTAGTTGCTGATATGTAGCCTAGCAAATTTTCAACCCAGTTGTAAAGTACTTGCCCCTCTGCTCCGGGGAAGGGTGCGGGCGGTCCCCAATCATAATCCCTTGTTATATCCTTGTCCTTTAGCCCCTCCTTCTCCAACCAAGATATGGTCTTATTATAGGTCGATTTTCTCCAAAACTTCTTCGGTTTCACATAATTGAGTACTTCTTGCGTCAAAGCAGACAGCTTTAGAAAGTAATGATCTTTTTCTATAACTACTGGTTTGCCGCCACACAAAGTACAAATAGGGTCTATCAGCTCAATAGCCTCATACCAGCTTGCACACACCTCGCAAGCCTCGCCATATTGATCAGGCGCTCCACAGATTGGACACGTACCTTTTACGAATCTATCAGGTAAAACTTTCTCATCTTTCGGACAATACCACTGCTTTATTCTTTTCTTGTATATGTAACCCTTTTCCCACAGTTTAGAGTAAAATTCGTACACTGTATCGTAGTGGATTTTTTTAGAAGTTCTGGAGAATATATCGAAACTTATCCCAAGCTTGGCGAAGGTATCTCTTTGGATTGGATAAAACATATCACACAACTGTTGCGGGGTCATGCCCTTTTTCATGGCCTCAAGCACGATGCTGGAAGCGTTTTCATCGGTTCCGCATACGAACAGGACTTCATGTCCAAGCATCCTCATGAATCGTGCAAATATATCGGCTGGAAGATACGCCCCGCTAAGATGGCCGAAGTGCCTCGGTGCATAGGAATACGGTAAAGCAGCAGTTATCAGAATCCTTAGGGCTCCACACCCTCCCGTTACATCCTAAAAAAGGTTTATTTAAACAAATCGTCAAAACGGCATGAACAAAAGCTATATTATCAGCAGGACTTCTCTAAATTTAACAAACCATGAAGCTATTGATGTTGCATACAGACTTTGTCGAGTACGAGCCGATTATGAAAGAAAGTAGGGTATTCGAAGAGGCAGAGATGGGCCGCAGAAGACTTGAGGATATAATCTTAGTTCTTACGGCTGTGGAAGAAGGAGATGATGAGGTTGTGGTAGATAAAGCCGTGAGCGAGTTAAAGGAGTATTCATCAAAGGTTGGCAACAGGCGCATACTCATATACCCATACGCCCACCTTAGCAATAAACTCGCAACACCAGAAAAAGCTCTGGAAATAATTCGCATTTTTAGGGGAAAATGTGAGATAGAAGGGATGGAGGTTTATACCTCGCCATTCGGCTGGACCAAAGCTCTTTCCCTATCAGTTAAGGGGCATCCTCTGGCTGAGCAGTTCAGGTCAATAACGTCAGGAGCGGCTGACACCACTTACGTCCCAAAGGCCCTAGTTATGGAAGAGAAAATAAAGTCATACTGGTACATATTGATACCGAGTGGTGAACTGATCCCAGTAGAATCCTTTGATTTTTCAGGACATGAGGGCCTGAAAGCGCTCGCAGCATACGAAATGGCGAAATCGAGGGCAGTCTTACAGGCACCGCCTCACGTCGACTTGATGAAGAAGTTGGAGATTGCGGATTACGAACCAGGAAGCGACCTTGGTAACATGAGGTGGCCAGCTAAAGGGAGGCTGATAAAATCCCTCATCGAACAGTATGTGACTGAAAAAGTCATAGAGTATGGTGGGATGGAAATAGAGACGCCCATAATGTATGATCTAAAGCATCCGTGCTTGGAGAGTTATCTGAACAGGTTTCCTGCCAGACAATACATAGTAAAGTCCGATGATAAGGAATTCTTCTTAAGGTTCGCCGCATGTTTTGGTCAGTTCCTTCTAGCACATGATATGCAGATATCTTACAAACAACTTCCTGTTAGGTTATATGAATTAACGAGATATAGCTTCAGGAGGGAGAAAAGCGGCGAGCTGGTTGGTTTAAAGAGATTGAGAGCATTTACGATGCCCGATGTCCATGCATTATGTGCCGATATTCAGCAGGCCAAGGAAGAAATGCTACGCAGGCTTGAGCTATCGATAAACGTTCTGGAAGGTATCGGCTTGAATAAGGATGATTATGAGATGGCAATCAGGTTCACAAGAGATTTCTACGAATCTAACAAGGAATTTGTGACAGAGTTAGTTAAGAGGTTCGGGAAGCCGGCACTGGTTGAAATGTGGGAGGAAAGATTCTTCTACTTCGTTCTTAAATGGGAGTTTAACTTTATCGATAATTTAGGAAAGGCGTCCGCTCTCTCTACGGACCAGATAGACGTTGAGAATGCAGAGCGTTATGATATAACATATGTTGATCAATTTGGAAATAAGAAACACCCGATAATCTTACATTGCTCACCAAGCGGTGCCATAGAGAGAGTTATCTACGCCCTCTTAGAGAAAGCTTACAAAGTTTACAAGGAAGGTGGCAAACCTATGCTACCAGTTTGGTTATCACCAACACAAGTCAGGCTGATACCGGTATCCGACATATTCGTGGAAGATTGCGTAGCATTGAGTGAAAGGTTAGAAAGTGAACAGATAAGGGTTGATGTGGATGATAGGTTGGAGACCGTTGAGAAGAAAGTTCGAGATGCGGAAACAGAGTGGGTTCCCTACATAATAGTTTTTGGAAAAAAGGAGAAAGAGTCCAACGTATTTTCCGTAAGGGATAGAGAATCAGGTAGCATAAAGCAGATGACGCTCGATGAACTGATTAAAGAGATACGATCAAAGAACGTTGGGAGACCTTATAAAAAGCTCAGCCTGCCTAAAATGTTGTCCAAGAGACCGAGCTTTAGATGAGCTACCCTCACGGGTTGCACACGTTCAGCATACTCTGTATCAAGCAAATTTTATATACCAGATTTTGTATTTTCCCTCCCTAAGCGTGGGAGGGTCTTGGCCGAAGAGGTTGGTCAAGTTCATCATATCGCTTACGCCCTACTTTAGCTTTAGTATTATATCTAGGCCGAAACCCTCTCTACGGCGCGTGAGGGTTGGTGTTAATTTATGGCAAAAATAAAGTTTGCCATACCAAAAGGTTCGCTTGAAAAGAACACATTCGAGTTGCTAGAGAAGGCCATGTATAGGGTGCGTGGCCAAGATAGGACGTACAGGCCGGTTGTCGATGATCCAGAAATCGAGCTTAAAATACTAAGACCCCAGGAGATTCCGATATTTGTTGCCGAAGGTTCTCAGGATTTGGGTATAACTGGCATCGACTGGATACGCGAGACCAATGCAGATGTTGAAGTGCTGATGGACTTGGAGTACGGCAGAGTTAAGCTTGTCGTAGCCCTTCCTGAAAACATAGGCTTTAACTCACTGCCTGAACTGTTCGAACATCACTGGAGAGAGGGCAAGATCGTGAGGATATCTACGGAATACTTGAATGTATCAGCACAACACGTAAAAAGCTATGACGTATACAGGAAGTGGTTTAAGGACGAGGAACCTCTTGTCATAACGCCTTGGTGGAAAAGGGGAACGAATCGCTTCGTTAGTATTTTCCTTTCGTTTGGTGCTACAGAAGCGAAACCGCCCGAAGATGCGGATGCTATAATCGATATTATCGAGACCGGCAGAACACTTGAGCAGAACAACTTAAGACCAGTAGAGGTAATACTCGAATCATCAGCCGTTTTGATAGCGAACAAAAAGTCCTTAAACACACCAGATAAGCGCGAGAAGATACTGGACGTCATGACGATGCTGAAGGGTGTGATTGACGGTGGAAAGAAATTACATATATTTGTCAATGTAAAGGAGGAGAACCTCGAGCCGCTTCTTAACAGTCTTCCAGCCTTGAAGAAACCCACGATAAGTCCGCTGTCTGCTAAGGGTTGGTACTCAGTAAATACTATCGTCGATAAACAGCAATTCCTTAAATTATTGCCGACCCTAAGAAGGTTGGCTCAAGGACTCGTCGTTCACGAGCCCCAGTTGATACTCCCGCTAGAAGATATTCCGCGCTAACGTGAAATATATATGAAAAGAAAGGACTCTAAAACTTGGTTAAGGAATAGGCTGAATAAGCTAAGAATGCTAGAGCCCTATACGTTTCCCGAGCTGTGGAGCAGTGGGGTTTGGTATTCTGAGTCGTTGATAAAGCTCGACGCGAATGAAAATTATTTCATCCCAAAAGAGCTCGTCTCGAGAGCGTTGCAGGAGGCAGTTTCTGAAGTAGACCTTAGGTTCTACCCAGTAGCTGAGTACAAGCAGTTTACGGAGGCGCTTGCGGAAAGGCTGAATGTACCTCCTGAGTACATAGTACTCGGAAGCGGTAGCAGTCAACTTATTGACGCTATAATTTACTCTTTTGCGAAGCGGAATGGTAAAGTAATTTCACTAAAACCATCCTTCTCGTTATACCGTATGAGGGCAAGTGTGCATGATGCTAAGTTTGTTGAGGTGCCGCTAAATGATGATTTCTCGATGGACAGTGAAAACGTACTCAAAGTTGCTGGAAACTCAGGCGTGATCTTCATATGTTCGCCAAATAATCCTACCGGTAACCAGTTTTCGCAAAAATCCGTGCTTGATATAGTGGAGTCTTTCCCAGGACTTGTCGTTCTCGATGAGGCTTATGCGGACTTTGCAGATTTTTCGCTCATAACAAAGGTTGTTGAGTATAATAACTTGGTAATTCTCAGAAGTTTCTCGAAGACCTACGGTCTCGCAGGCGGAAGGTTAGGCTACTTAGTAGCAAATGCTGAGCTGGCAGAACTCTTGAGGAGCAGGGTACTCCGACCGTACAGCGTTTCTAGCGTTACGCTTAGAGTTGCTCTAAAGTTACTTGAGAACTATGATACAATCCTGCGCTGTATTGAAAAGTTGAAAGAGGAAAGGGGGGTGTTTTATCAAAAATTGAATGACATAAACGGTGTTAAGGCTTTTGACTCCAAAGCCAACTTTGTGCTTGTTAATGTGTTGAATGACGATGGCTCTTTAGGAGATAAACTTGCATCGCGAAGAATCTACATACGAAAGGTTGGCAAAATTTTTAGTGAGGGTTTCGCTTATAGGATAACTGTGGGTCTACCAGAAATGAATAACGCCCTAATTGAGGAGTTGAAGATGTTAATATGAGCGAATCGAGTTATAGTGCTTTGGAGATCAACGGACGGCACGTCAAGATAAAAGAAGGTGTTAAAGAATCTTTAGCAAACGTTGACGCTATAATATTTGACTGCGACGGGGTACTCATAGATATTAGTGAATCGTACAACAAGGCTATACACAAAACGGTAGAGTACATTTTTTCAATAATGCCGGTAGACATTGATGGACCGATAACGACGGACGCTCAGATCGACGCTCTTAGAATGTGTGGTGGTTTTAACAACGATTGGGATACGACATACGCATTAAGCGAGTGGACATTTTTGAACATACCCAAAGAATGCGCTAAGCGCTTTTCAGAAACGATGAGTAATTTAGAAGTGAGCAGCTCCTTAACCGATACGATAAATATCTTATCGAATAGCTTTAGGAGAGATAAATGTAAGGTATCGCTTCAAGAACATCAGAACAAATTCATAGAAATGCTCTGTAATGCCATAAAGAGTAAAGCTTACCTCGACCGCTATGACATTGACATCATGATGGATGCGATTGCTGCCGAAAGGGGACTTACAAATGAGCTCTGCCAATTTAGGAGGTTTCTAGGCTATCCAGGAAACTTCGGAGAGTGTCTTTTAGTAACGGCTTTTGATGAGCTTTTCTACGGTGCAGAGGGTGTAGAGGCATTATACAATACAAAGCCGTTTATCTTTAACGGTCCAGGCCTATTCCAGAATGAGAAGCCATTAATTAAGGAGGAGACTTTAATAAAACTGCAGAAAATAGTCGGTCATTCCAACTTGACGATTGCTTCCGGTAGGGATAGGTGGTCGGCGAAGAAAGTTTTAGGAAACCTGTTTGGATATTTCAACCAAGAGGCGGCCGTGTTCTTGGCTGATGAGGTCCGTCTCATAGGTCCAGAAGCTCAGAAGGTGGGAAAACCAGATCCCTATTCTCTATTCAAGGCAGCGTCCTACTTGCTACCTAAGGGAAATGTTTTGTACGTTGGTGATTCTGCAGAAGATTTGCTGACGGCGAAAAATGCCAACAAACCAATGAAGAGGTTTATATTCGCTGGCATATACGCGAGCAGTGATGCGCCAAACCTAAAGATCGAGTATTTTATGGAAAGAGGCGCAGATATTATAATACCTACTGTGAATGAACTTCCAGACCTCCTCATGTATGCCAAGGAGGGGCGGACATGGAAAGAAGGGCGACCGTAGAAAGAAGGACTTTAGAATCAAACATTTTCGTGGATGTGCTATTGGATGGACAGGGTACTGCAAAATCCAAGACTAATATAAAATTCCTAGATCATATGATAGCGACACTGGCAACGCATAGTATGATGGATGTGGTCGTGGAGGCGACAGGTGACCTCACACACCACATAGTTGAGGATGTGGCCTTAACGCTTGGTTCTGCTATCTCAAAAGCGTTGGACAATAGAGAAGGTATCAAAAGATTTGGTTATGCCGTCATAGCTATGGATGATGCCTTATCAGTAGTTAGTGTCGATTTGGTTAAGAGACCGTATGCGATTGTGAAGCTTAAGATAGATGGTCCGCAAATAGAGGACATTGCAAAAGAGGACATCTATCACTTTTTCAGGTCGTTTGCGTTTTCGCTTGAGTCTACGATGCATGTGCTAGTGCTTTATGGCGAAAACGATCATCACAAGGTTGAGGCGGCTACAAAAGCGTTGGCAATATCCTTAAGACAAGCTATGTCGTTTGATGAAAGAAGAAGACAAGCTAGTGTGAAGGGAACGCTTTGAGGATAGTTATATTAGATTATGGTGTGGGGAACCTTTACAGCATAAAGCATAACTTTGTTAGGCTCGGTGCTAATCCGGAGATATCATCTGAGATAAAAGCACCATTGGACGCTTTAGTATTGCCCGGCGTTGGTAATTTTGTTGTAGCATCTAAAATAATTAAAAGCAAAAAACAAGTGCTTGAGGAATTGAAGGAATCCGGTCTGCCCATCTTAGGTATTTGCTTGGGCATGCAATTATTTTTTGAATTTAGCGAGGAGGGAAATGCTCAAGGGCTCTGCTTCTTGGAAGGCAAGATCGTTAGATTCCCAAAAAATGTTAAAACACCACAAATAGGTTGGAATACCGTAAAAGTGAAATCTTATCACGAAATCGTTGACGGGTTACGTGACGAATTTTGGGCATACTTCGTGCATTCATATTATCCACAACCAAAAAGTGCATCAACGACGATAGCCGAGACAGAGTATTTTATAAGATTTCCTTCAATTGTAGCAAAGGGGAACATTGTTGGGACACAATTCCATCCAGAGAAATCTTCGGTTGACGGTTTCAATATATTGAGGAATTTCCTTAGAATGTGTAGGGCGTGAGAGCGATGGAGGTATGGGCGTCTGTCGACATAATTTCGGGTAAGGTGGTTCGACTTGTTAGAGGCGACCCGAACCAATCCATAGTTTATAGCGATGACCCGATTTCCGTGGCAAGAAGGTGGGCGCAACTGGGGTTTGATGGTATCCACATCGTTGATCTTGATGCTGCCTTGGGTAGGGGCAACAATTTTGATAGCATTAAAAAAATTGCTGAGAATGTCAACTTACCAATACAGGTTGGTGGTGGGATACGCACCGTTGAAATAGTTTGCAATTATATGAGTGCGGGTATTAGCAAGTTCGTACTCGGCACTGTGGTGTTTAAGAAACCAGACGTTTTTAATGAAATGTTGAAAAAGTTTGGACCGGAAAGGTTCGTTGTTGCGTTAGATTTTAAAGGCGACAATGTTGTTGTTGAAGGCTGGAGGAGCGACACGGGTACAAAGGTGGTAGATGCGATGCTTTGGCTTATGAATAAAGGTGTTAGGAGATTCTTATTGACAGACGTCGAGAGAGATGGAACATTGTTGGGCCCGGGCCTAAAAACGATAATAGAAGCTACGAATGTGAAAGGTGCTTCGATTTACGCAGCCGGTGGGATCTCTTCTATTGATGACGTAGTTACCCTCGGCAAAATTGGTGTCAAGGGTGTAATACTCGGAAGGTCCATATATGAAGGAATGATTAACATAGAAGATCTGCTATCCATAGTAAGGGGACTTTAGTATGCTGGCAAAAAGAATAATACCGTGTCTTGATATGGACCATGGAAGAGTGTTAAAGGGCAGGAAGTTCGTCGGGCTTAAGGATGTAGGAGACCCTGTAGAGCTTGCCCTTAAGTACGGAAATGAGGGAGCGGATGAGCTCGTATTATTGGACATAACAGCATCCGTTGAGAAAAGAAGAATATTGTTGGATGTGGTTAGAAGGGTCGCCGAAGTACTTGACATACCATTTACCGTAGGCGGTGGTATAAGGACTGTTGAGGATGTGCGTGATATTCTAACAAACGGTGGTGATAGGGTGGCTGTGAATACTGCGGCCGTAGAAAACCCAGAATTTGTGAGAACGCTCTCAGAAATTTACGGTAGCCAATGCGTCGTCGTAGCTATAGATGCCAAAAGGGTCTATACTAAAGATGGTTTATGGTTTGAGGTTTATACATATGGTGGTAGGAAACCTACTGGTATTGACGCGATCGAATGGGCAAAAAGGGTTGAAGAGTTGGGAGCTGGTGAGATTTTGTTAACATCGATTGATATGGACGGCACAAAAGATGGTTACGACCTTGAGTTGATACGCTTAATATCGAACAACGTATCGATACCCGTAATCGCAAGCGGCGGATGTGGAAGGCCTGAGCACTTCCTCGAGGCTTTTGAGGCTGGTGCCGATGCTGCCCTTGCGGCCTCTATATTTCATTATGATGAATATCCAATTCCTGTTGTGAAGAGATTCCTCAAGGAAAGAGGGGTGCATGTAAGGTTATGAAGTATGTAAGGGTTGATGAATTGGACTTTGAGAAATCCGGAGGACTTATCCCTGTAGTGGCATACGACGGAAGAACAAAGGAAGTTTTGATGCTTGCTTATGCCAACAAGGAAGCGGTCGAGAGAACGCTCACGTCTGGTTATGCGCATTACTTTAGCAGATCAAGAAATAAGATATGGATGAAGGGTGAGACGTCCGGTAACGTGCAAAGGGTTCTTGAAGTTTTAGTTGATTGCGATAATGACTCGTTAATCTACGTAGTCGAGCAGGAAGGTGTTGCATGCCATACTGGAAACAGGACCTGTTTTTTCAGGAAGCTCGTCCTTTAAATATCTTCAGACTTTTTAAGTTAAATAATCTGCGCGACATTATCACAAAAAGTTTTATCCTTGATGTTGTTATGTAACTGGCTGGATAAATTATGCGTAAACGTATGGAAGGTTTCCCGACACTCGTTAGCTTTAAAGAAAGTAGGCGTAAGTTGGCCGAGGTTATTAAATATCGCATACTCGAAACAGTTGAGGTTGCGTTAGAAGATGCCTTGAATAGGGTGTGCGCAGAGGATATAGTTGCGCCTATTGATTTGCCTGAATTTGACAGAAGTGCCGTTGACGGTTATGCGGTTGTAGCGGAAGATACCTTCGGCTCATCTCCTAATAACCCGGTTGAATTAAAACTCATAGGTAAAGCTTATGCAGGAATGAAACCATCGGACATACCGAAGATCGATAGAGGAAAGGCTGTCGAGATATACACAGGTGCACGTTTACCAGAAGGTGCTAATGCGGTTGTTATGGTTGAGCACACGAACAAATTAGGCGATTCCATCGAGGTGCTATACCCCGTCTCGCCTTACCAAAACGTCTCAAAAAGGGGCGAGGATTACAGAAAAGGTGAGTTAGTGATTAGAAAAGGAACGATGATAAGGCCTTGGCATATCGGTGCACTTGCCGCTTTAAACATTCCAAAGGTAAAAGTATTGCGCAAAGCAAGGTTTGCTATCTTATCAACTGGTAGCGAGTTGGTTGAAGTAGGTTCAGAACTTAAAGAAGGTAATGTCGTTAACAGTTCGAAACCCATGCTCAAGAGTCTTCTGAAAGAGCTTGGTTGTGAGGTATTAGACTTAGGAACGATCCCTGACGACTTGGAGAAAATAAAGGAATCCATAAAGGAAGGGTTGAGGGTAGCTGACGCCGTCGTAATTACTGGAGGTACGAGCGTCGGCGAACTAGACCTCGTACCTGAAGCGATTAACTCTTTAGGTAAACCCGGCCTTGTGGTTCACGGTATAATGATGAGGCCAGGAAAGCCTACTGGTTTCGGCATAATAGACAACAAGCCGGTTTTCATGTTATCTGGCCTGCCTGTGGCTGCATTAGTGGGTTTTCAGAATTTTATAAAACCCTCAATTCAAATGATGCTGGGATTGTCCGAAGAACCAAAAATTACAGTGAGAGGGAAGTTGACCAGAAGGGTCGCCAACCCACATGGCGTAATGTCCTTCGTTAGAGTCAGGGTTATGAGAAAAGGCGATGCTTATTATATCGAACCACTCATGCTTACTGGTTCAGGGCTTATTTCAACGCTTACTAAAGCTAACGGTATGTTAACAATTCCAGAAGACGTCGAGGGTTACGATGAGGGTGAAGAGGTCGAGGTCGAACTATTCCAACCAATAGAGACAGTCGTAGGGTGATTATTATGGCGTTAATATTTCATAAAATGGTTTCTATTGAGGATGCTTTAAAACTTGTCGAAGAAAGTCTTGGGCATATAAGGCCTCTTGGTGTAGAAGAGATAAGTTTAATCGAAGCGCTTGGTCGTGTTCTTGCCGAAGATGTATACGCAAAAGTGGACTCGCCACCTTTTGATAGGTCTACTGTGGATGGTTATGCGGTTGATGCAAAAGATGTTTACGGTGCTAGTGAATCAGAGCCCGCATGCTTAACAATATCTGGGAAGTCTGAAGTCGGTTCCATACCTACGGCCGAGGCTGGTGGTGGGCGCTGTGTTGAGACTGCTACGGGTGCTCCGCTAGCTAGAGGCGCGAACGCTGTAGTCATGGTGGAATATACAAAACGTGTTGATGATAAAGTCTATGTGTACAGATCTGTGGCTCCTGGAGAAAATGTATCTCAAACTGGATCGGATATAACTGCGGGCGACGTTGTGATAAGAAAGGGTAAGATAATCTCACCGAGCAACATCGCTGTACTGGCAGCATTGGGTTACAAATCTATCAAAGTCTATCGTAAACCGAAAATTGCAGTCTTCTCTACTGGTAACGAACTTATTGAGCCGGGCCAACCCTTATCCCAAGGAAAGGTTTACGACGTAAATGGTTATACAATAACAGCCATGTTAAAAGAGATCGGAGTTGATGCCGATTTCCTCGGAATATTGCCTGACGATTATCACGTGATAAAACAAAATATAGAGCAAGCACTTCAGCAGTACGATGTTGTAGTAACGTCTGGAAGTACATCTGCAGGGTTTGGTGATGCAATATACAGGGTCTTCGCTGAACATGGAGCCGTCATCGTTCACGGCCTCAAGCTGAGACCTGGCAAACCGACTGTTATTGCCGTTAGTCAAGGAAAGCTCCTCATCGGTCTTCCAGGCTTTCCCTTGTCTGCCATGATGGTTTTCATGAATGTGGCAAGGCCGTTGATCTCAAAAATGTGTGGAATAGAGGATAGTGAGAGATATGTAATCATAAAGGCTAAGATGGCCTACAGGATGGATGCTGGAAAAGGAGTTAGGGAGCTTATTCCCGTCCAATTAGTTGAGACCGAAGAAGGTTTAGTTGCTTACCCGATAGTTTTAGGCTCTGGCTCTGCCTCCGCCATTGCAATGGCTGATGGATTCATTGAGATTCCTGAGAATAAGCAGTATGTTGAAGAATATGAGGTTGTTGACGTCAAACTATTAAGTCCCTCGTTTAGGCCCCCTCCGCTCAACATAATAGGTAGTCACTGTCCAGGGATAGAAGTTATCTTACGAGTCGCGGGCTTAACGACATCTAAGATAATAAACGTCGGCTCACTTGGCGGTTGGATAGCGTTAAAGAGAGGTGAGGCGGATATTTGCGGCACGCACTTGCTCGATGAGGATACTGGTAAGTATAACGTTCACATGCCCAAGAAGATGGGGTTGGAGGGTCTCGTAGAAATATATAGGGGATATGCGCGCAGAATAGGGTTGCTTGTTAAGAAAAATAATCCTAAGAACATTCGCTCAGTGATTGATTTGGTAAGGAAAGATGTGGTATTTGTTAATAGGCTAAGGGGCTCAGGCGCTAGGGCGCTCATAGATAAATTGCTCAGGGAGGCTGGTATAACCAAACCCGAAGATACTATAAAGGGCTATACTTACGAGGCGAAGACGCATACAGCAGTAGCATCCGCTATCGCACAAGAAAGGGCGGACGTGGGTATCGCGATAGAGTATGTCGCGGACATTTACGGATTAGATTTCATACCGCTAGGCGATGAGATTTTTGATTTCGCTGTGAGGAAAGATAGGCTGAAAAAGGCAACTGTGCAGAGGTTTCTAGAAGCCCTTTCTAGCGAAGCTTTCCGCTCAAATATACTGTCTCTAAGGGGCTATACTCTACTTCCGGAAACAGGGCAGAAAGTATACGGATGAAACGCACAACGTTTAAGAGTTACGACCTTGGATGACACATTAGAGAGATGAGAATCATAGTAAGGGCTTTTGCGACTATAAGAGAAGTGCTAGGCACGGATCGTACAGAAATATCACTTAACGACGGGAGCAACGTTCGAACGCTACTAAAAACTTTAGCGAAAAAATTTGGGAATGCATTCCAAAAACAAGTCTTGGTAAATGAAGACGCACTTTCGCCTTATGTAAAAGTGCTGGTAAACGGGATGGATATAGAATCTCTTAATGGTATGGAAACAAAACTGAAAGATGGTGACGAAGTCGCGATAATCCCACCCGTAGCTGGTGGGCGGTTGTAAAAACGAACCATCATGTATCAAAATGAAGTAACGCTTAAAATTAAAATAGCACTCTAAAAATAATTGTAAAATCGATGGAATATGAAAATTATTGTAAAGGCCTTTGGACCAGTAAGGGAATTTATGGGCACGTCCCTCACAGAAGTCGTGGTTGAAGATGGTAATGACCTTAACGCCTTGCTGAGGGCATTAATAAAAAAGTATGGAGATGGCCTTAAGGATCGGATTTTGCTTAACGATGTGGAGCTTCTTCCTTATGTAAAAGTGCTGGTAAACGGGAAGAATGTGAGCGATCTTAAAGGACTAAAAACGGAGTTAAAGGATGGAGACGAGGTAACGATAGTACCTGCCATAGTGGGTGGTGAATATTAAAAATAAAAATAATGATGTTTTTATTGTTGTTTAGCTTTTATTGATTCCCTTATGACCTCTAGGTCCTTTATCAGAAAGTCTAACCCTAGTTCCCTAAGTTTGTTTTCACTCGGTATGCCATCAGGCCAGCCCTTGACCCTATAGTACTCTTCTAGCATGACCTTCAAAGGCGGAACCTTGCCGGCAGCCCCTCCTTCCATGCGCGGCTCGAAGAACCTCTTTGGAAGCCAGTCATCCCTGCTTGGTACTAGGCCTTGCTTTAAGTTAAACATCCGCTGTAGGTTTATGATACGCTCACCGATCTTTAGTAGGTCTTGCGGGGTTAGTTCCCAACCAGTCGTAGCATTCACGAGCTTAGTTGTCCAAGTAAAGTCTACGCCTGAAAATTCGTAGAAGAAGCACCATACGAGGGAGTTGTTCACGGCCTGCCTATCCTGATACTTGGCCTGAGCTAGCCCCTTCTTGTCTACCGCGAATCTGTCGAGTGGTTGGCTCAGCTCTGGACCAGCCTCCGGGAATGGAACACCCAGCTCTATGGCCTCCGGGAATCCGTGGAGATGGCAAGCACCCCTCGTGGAGGTTGCCGTTTCGACCGCCATTGAAAAGAATGCCCTCGGGTCATGAGCCGGAACCGCGACACCGTTGACATGCATCGCTATCTCAGGGCAGCCTAGCGCATCTCCAGCAACCCTTAACCCTTCTCCCAATAACCAAGCAACCCTTCCTTCTCTTTTCACTATCTTCTCGAGTAGGGCCAGCATAGCATCGCCGTCACCCCATCTAAGTTCAAGCCCTCCAAGATCCTCTTTGGTTATCTTGCCTTTCTCGAAAGCCTCCATAGCGAAGGCGCAAACTCCACCAAACTCTATTGTGTCTATACTCCACCTGTTACAAAGTTCGTTAGCTTTGTTTATAGCCAGCAGATTGTCTATCAGACAATCGGACCCTATCATAGCTAGGGTTTCGTATTCCGGCCCGTAACTGTCCATAGCATATTTCTCCGGAGAAGTAACAGTCACCCTTCTATGACATCCCATAACACAGTATGAGCAGGGTTCGGGCTTTGGTTTCAAGATCTCGTTAAACTTTCCCGGTCCGCCCACCGGGGCTCCTATCCTGATAGCACCATCCTTCCACCGACCTTGTGCAAAGTTCTTTATCGGCAATAGGCCGTTTTCTTCTCGGGGGATAATCGCCATGGCTTGACCGTAGTCTCTGTTCAGTTTCGTGAATTCCGCTTTGTTTATTATCGGTAAAAGCTCTTTTAAGTATTCCTTTAAGAGGTCTGGGTGCGCAACCTTTACCTCTTTAGTGCCGCGGAAAGCTATGGCCTTTAGCCTCTTAGATCCCATGACGGCCCCCATTCCTGTCCTGCCGGCGCAACCGTGACCATAGTTGCAAATCAAGCCTGCATAACGAACAAGGTTTTCAGCACCAGGTCCTATTGGTGCAACTTGGATCTTTTCGTCTCCTAGCTCTTTCTTGATGCGCGTCTCTGTTTCGAAAGCATCTGCCTTGCCCCACAGATGTGATGCATCCATCAACTCAGCTTTTCCGTCATGGACCCAAAGGTAGACGGGTCTCTCAGCTTTTCCAGTTACAACTATCGCATCGAAACCTGCCCGCTTAAGTTCATGTGCGTTGTAACCTCCGCCCGTCGACTCACCCCATATGCCGCTCAACGGGGACTTTGCGCATGCGGCAAACCTCCCGCTTCCAGGTATAGTGGTGGCTTGATAAGGTCCGACAGCGAAGACAAAGACGTTTTCTGGGCCAAGGGGGTCGGCATTAGCAGGAACTTCGTCGTAGATTATCTTAGCAGCCAAACCGACTCCGCCGATCCACATCTTAGCCATTTCGGGGGTCAGGTCTTGAATCGTTATTTTTTCTTCACTAAGATTCACACGCAGAATTTTTCCGTTGTAGCCAGGAAATTCTCCCAAAGCGTTATCCACCTCTTAACAAATTTATTTTATTTTTCAAGTAAATTTTAACTCTTTTGTTGTATTATCAACGTTAGCATAGAATGCGTCATGTATGAAGCATACGGTAACATTCATAAAAACTAAGCGCATTAAAAATGTTCTAAAACAACTCCCTTTCCTTATTGGAGACATGTGGATGCCAATACAGCATCTTATTCGTCCATTCAGAAATTGCGGTCTCCAAGTCTTTTGGTATCACCATTTCTTTTATGAATTTTATATGTTCACTTACAAGCTCTCTAACCCTTTCTTCTGAAACTTTTCCTGAACGCAGTTCTCTTCTAAGGACCTCAAGCGGTGTAAAGTGATATGGTAGGCCGATGTACTTGACCCAAGTCTCCATTTCTTGCTCTAAATACTTCTTTAATTCTCTTCCTTCAAAATTGGCTATGCATATGTTCCTATCATAATTAGAGGACTCTTCAAGTATATACTCGGCCTCTCGGTGTGTGACGCCAAGTGTATGAGCTTGCGAAGTTAATAACTTTAACCATCTATCAGCGCTTATTTTTCCGGTGATAGAATCCCTCAAAACAAGTAATGCCGCCTCTACAGCAACTTTCGCCTCAAGCTCAAATGTTTTATCGTCTTTGTAACAAAAAGTACAAATCTCGGAACCTTTTTCTCTCAAATTTCTGAGCAAGGGTTCATACTCTTTCAACCAAGACTCCACAGGCTCAGGCAGAAGCTTACGCTTTCTAACTTCTTCCACAAAATCCTCATACCTCATTTCCATGAGATACTCAGCCACAAGTTCATCTAAACTCCTTGGAAGATTCAAAAAAAGTGACTCAAATTTCTGACTCCTAAGATAATTTGCTACACTTACCGACGAGGCCACCGTGGGTGGTTTTATTATCAGCCCTAGCTCTTTGCCAGGGGACACGGCCATTAGGTGATGTAGCAGAACCTTAATTAATTTTTTACGTCTCTCTCTGATCTATTGGGACGTATTTAAGGTCGAGCTGGCCTGTGTAGTGAGCCCTCGGTCTGATGAGCCTGTTGTCCTGAAGGTATTCTATTACGTGAGCTGTCCATCCGGACGTTCGCGCCATTGCAAACATTGGCGTAAACAGATACGAAGGGATGCCTAGCATGTCGTAAACCGCTCCTGAGTAAAAGTCTATGTTTGGGAAAATTCCCTTTTTACCAAGTAAGTTGATCATAATTTCCTCGACTTTTTCCGCAACCTGGTACATTGTCCACTCGTTTTTCTGCTCACATAATTTCCTAAAGTACTCTTTGAAGATTCTTGCTCTGGGATCGTATGCCTTGTACACCCTGTGCCCGAAACCCATTATCCTCTTTTTTTCTGCCAGTGCCTTCTTTATGTATTCTTCAGCCCTTTCTGGTGTTTTGATTTCCTTCAACATCTCTAGAGCCTTCTCATTCGCACCACCATGTAAAGGACCTTTAAGCGCAGCTATACCTGAAACTATTGCAGAGTATATGTCAGACAGTGTGGATATCGTGGTTAGTGCAGCAGTTGTTGAAGCAGGTAATTCGTGCTCGGCATGAAGTATTAATGCCACATCCATTATTTTTCTGCTCAATTCATCAGGTTCCTTTCCGAACATCATATAGAGAAAGTTTGCAGCATAACTGAGCTTTTTATTAGGTGGGATTACTTCAAGCCCCTCTTTGATTCTGTATATGTATGCTGTTATTGTCCCGACCTTTGCCTGCAACCTTATGGCCTTCCTTATATTTGCCTCCCTAGAATTATCGTCGAGTTCAGGGTCGTATGGACCGAGGGCCGAAACTGCTGTCTTCAGAACGTCCATAGGGTGCGCGTTTTTAGGAATTTTTTTCATAAAGTCAACTATTTCGTCTGGTATGTCCGCATTATCTGCAAGGTCTCTTTTTAGCTCCTCCAATTCTTTTTTATTTGGAAGTCGATTATGCCAAAGGAGGAAGCAAACTTCTTCAAATGATGAATATTTTGCCAAATCTTCTATCGGATAGCCCGCATAGTATAATATTCCTTTTTCGCCATCAATATAGGAAATCTTTGTCTCGGCTATTATAATGTTCTCCAAACCTTTATGAATTACAACTCCAGACTCGGACATTTCCGTACGATTATTAATTAAATATAGAATGAGTATATAATATTTTCCGTAATTTTAAGAATTCCATACAAAGCCTTAAATTTGTCAATACGATAACAGGAAATATGTTTGAGAAGATCGCAGTTATCGGAGCGGGTACGATGGGACATGGAATTGCTGAAATTGTCGCGCTTAAAGGATATTCCGTCTTTATGTGCGATGTGAGTGAGGAGATACTTCAAGAAGCCATTAAAAAGATAGAGTGGAGTCTACGAAAGATGATAGAGAAAGGAAAATTGCGTCATGATGATTTGGCATCCACTCTTAATAGAATTAAGACAACGACAAACTTAGCAGAAGCAGCAAAGGACTCCGAATTAATAATAGAAGCTGTACCTGAAAACTTAGAACTGAAAAAGGAAATTTTTTCAAAACTTGACAAGATGGCATATGCAGAAGCTATTTTGGGAACGAATACAAGCTCTTTGCCCATTTCTGAAATAGCATCGGTCACGTCACGACCGGACAAAGTAATTGGGATACATTTTTTCAACCCCCCAGTCCTCATGCCGCTGGTTGAGATAGTGTGCGGTGATAAGACGTCAAGTCAAACTGTAGATCACGTTCTGTCATTCGTTAAAACTTTAGAAAAGCAGGCAATAGTATGTAGGAAGGATGTGCCGGGGTTCGTTGTGAATAGGATATTAGAAGCCCTGATTCAGGAAGCTGCTTGGATGGTGCACCGGGGCGAGGCCTCGATACTAGAGGTGGATTCTGCGGTTAAATACAGGGCCAAACTCCCTATGGGTTTGTTCGAGTTATCAGACTATGTCGGCATTGACGTCCTTTACTCTGCGGGCAAAGCGATACAGGATAGGGATAAAGGTGTTATCGTATCGCCGCTTTTCGAAGAATGTTATAAAAATGGATGGTATGGTAAGAAGAGCGGTAAGGGGTTCTACACTTATACTGGAGATTTATGGGAGAAGCCAAAAATTCCTCCAGAGCTTGCGGATAATGTTAAACTCGAGGAAATATTTGCACCCGCAGTAAATGCTGCTGCTTGGTTATTAAGGAACAAAGTTGTTGAGAAAGAGGAACTTGATAAAGCGGTTATGCTAGGGTTGAACTTTCCAGAGGGAATTTTGCGAATGGCTGACAAATGGGGTATAGATGTTATTGTGCAGATTTTAAGGTTGAAGCAATCGAAGTATGGTGAATATTATAGACCCGATCTCCTGCTAGAGGAGATGGTAGCTAACAACAGGCTTGGTATAAAGACGCGTGGGGGTTTCTATGAGTATGCCTAACGACTATCAGGAAATAAAAATCGTTCAAGAGCCACCCCTCACATGGATTATACTTAACAGACCAGAAAAACTAAACGCACTATCATTAAGGATGTTAGACGAACTTTCAAGCGCGCTTGAAGAACTATCAACGGATAAAAGCATAAGGGTCATCCTTATAAAAGGAAACCCCGAAGGTAGGTCGTTCAGTGCAGGTATGGATATCTCAGCATTTGTAAACTTAAAGCCGTTAGACGCGTTACATATCTCAAAAAGATTACAAGAAGTTATTAACAAGCTAGAGATGTTCCCAAAGCCCGTTATAGCGGTAATCGATGGTTATGCGTTAGGTGGTGGCTTTGAATTAGCTTTGGGCTGCGACTTTAGGATTGCAAGTAATAGAGCGGAACTCGGGTTACCTGAGATAAAACTAGGTCTGATGCCGGGAGGAGGTGGAACGCAAAGACTCCCAAGGATCGTAGGAGAAGCCAAAGCAAAGGAAATTATAATGTTCGGTGAAAGGTTGAAGAGCGAGGATGCGCTCAAAATCGGGTTAGTGAATTGGGTTGTACCGCCCGAAAAATTGGATGAAGAAGCAAGAAAGGTAGCTCAAAAATTGGCCGAAGCACCGCCGATCGCCATAATGACCGTAAAGAATGTGATTAGGCTCACACGACATGGTCTTCTCGAAGAAGGACAAATGTTCGAGGCAACGTCTTTCGCATCATTGTTCGCAACGAAAGATGCTGCCGAAGGTGTGTCCGCTTTCTTAAATAAAAGAAAACCAAGCTTTATAGGTGAATAAACTTTTATCTTTGAGAAACTATGATAAAATTTCGATATGGTTGAAATAATATACAGACCGATTCAGCAAATTATAATATTGGAATGCATAAAATACAAATCACCGTCGGAATTATTGCAAAGCTTAATACTGGCTCCCGGCCAGCCTGCCGTTCTCTTCTGGGCTGAAGGTGTACTCTTTTTACCCGTTCCTTTATCACCGTCTATGGAGTTCTTTGCAGAAGAGCTGGCAAAGGGCAGAATATACTGGACGTCCGTATCGTTCACACTAATGTCTGAGTACCAAGATAAGATTCTAGTCGAGAAGGGTCCCGAAGCTAGTGTCATAAACGTTTCAAGCAGTCCGACACTCAAGGATGTTGCAAAATGGCTTAAGGAAAATTACGACAATCTTTAAATTATGTGCCTGTTTGCCACTCGCTAAGATATCTTTTCTGTTCTTCGGTAAGTTTCTCGATTGTGATGTTCATAGTATCAAGCTTAAGCTGTGCAACTTCTTTGTCTATATCTTCTGGAACAGTCAAAACCTTTCTCTCCAACCTATCCTTGTTTTTTACGATAAACTCTACGCACAATGCTTGAAGTGAGAACGAGAGGTCCATAACCTCTGAGGGGTGCCCTTCAGCGCATACGAGGTTAACCAGCCTTCCATCACCGAGCAAGTATATCTTCCTACCATCTTTCATTCTGAAGAGTGTCATGAGATTGCTCACTTCCACTTTCTCTTTTGCTAGCATCTCTAGCTCTTTTTTCGAAATCTCCACATCCATGTGCCCAGCGTTTGCAAGTATTGCTCCGTCTTTCATCTTTTCAAAGTGTTCACCTCTGATAACATTGATGTTTCCAGTCGCGGTTATGAATATGTCACCGTACTCTGCAGCCCTAGATAAAGTGTCAACATTAAAACCGTACATTACGGCCTTTAAAGCCTTTATCGGATCAACCTCAACAACTGTGACCTTGGCCCCAAGACCCCTGGCCCTCTCAGCGATACCGGAGCCGACTTGACCGAAACCTACAACCACCACATTCTTACCAGCAAAAAGCACATTCGTAGCCCTCAATATACCATCGAGGGCTGACTGCCCCGTACCGATAGGATTGTCGAATAAGTTTTTTGATTTGGCATCGTTTACGGCAATTATAGGATATTTCAGCATTCCCTTTCTTTCCAGTGCTCTTAACCTTATGACACCGGTCGTGGTTTCCTCTGTACCGCCAAAAATCCCGTTGATCAAATCTTTGCCAGCGTCTCCGATAATCTCTTTTACATATTCCACATCCATACCTTTGATATCGTATGCTATCTTATGTAGAGTGGATACTAGGTCAGCCCCATCATCCATTGTTATTGTTGGTTTCTGTAGAAGTGCGTATCCTATACATTCATAGTATTCTTTTAAGGACAGACCCCTAAAGCCGTAAACTTTTATCCCCTCTTCGACTAACGCTGCAGCAACGTCATCCTGGGTACTGAGCGGATTGGAGGGGCATAAACTGACTTGAGCACCCCCTTCAACCAAAGTCTTCAATAAGACGCCCGTTTCTTTTGTTATATGCAAACATGCGCTTATTTTCTGGTTCTTAAGTGGTTTTTCCTTCTGGAACCTTTCCCTTATCTTCATCAGTACCTTCATCTGCCCTTCTGCCCAGTCTAACTTCTTCCTACCTTCGCTTGCATAGCTTAGGTCTTTTATCCAAAACTCTCGCAAACACCGAAACCTCCGATTTTGTTTACCTTTTAAGCAACCACCGGTCTAGAGACTTCACGGCGTGACTCTTATAAACTTTATGTAGCACTTTCAATATTTGTTCAATGTGAGCAACTTGCCAGAAATGGTTACGCTACAAATAGGTCTTGTAGAGGCTGTTACATACATATTCGTCATAATGCTAATCATCATAATTTTGTCAGCTTCAATCAAGGTCGTTAGGGAATATGAGCGCGGTATAATATTCAGGTTGGGCCGTTTCATTGGAGCTAAAGGTCCAGGTCTATTTTTCCTGATACCGATAGTTGACAGGTTCGTTAAAGTAGACTTACGAACGGTCGTTGTTGATATCCCAAGACAGAAGGTTGTGACGAAAGATAACGTAAGTGTTGATGTAGATGCCGCTGTTTATTACCGTGTCATTGATCCAGCAAAGGCAATTCTTCAGGTCGAGAATTATGCACAGGCAACCAACCTTCTAGCTCAAACAACTTTGAGGGATGTGCTCGGGCAAGTTGAGCTCGATGAATTGCTTACTAGGAGAGAGGAGCTTGGAAAGAAAATCAGTAGTATAGTCGATGAACTTACAGAACCTTGGGGGATAAAGGTTAGTATGGTTGCACTAAAAGATATCACGATGCCCGAAACGATGGTTAGAGCAATAGCCAAGCAAGCAGAGGCGGAAAGAGAAAAACGCTCCAGAATAATTGTAGCAGAAGGCGAACTGCTTGCCTCGGAGAAGTTAGCGGCAGCTGCAAAACAGTATAGTGAACAACCCATTTCGTTACGGCTGAGGGAACTGCAAACCCTAACAGAGATAGCTAGGGAGCGAAACCTTGTCGTGGTAACGACGACCACTGATACGTCTTCGTTGGCGAGTATCGTTGGTTTGATAAAAGGAATCGGTAAAGAGGAGAAAGGACCTAAAGAATGAGAAGCCGCGCTATTTTTATTCTGCTAACCTTATCATTATTCGCCCTTTTTTTCTTTCAGTTAACCTCAGTCGGTTCTGAGCAATCTAAGGTACTCCTTGTAAGGCTAGAGGGAACGATAACAACCGCTACGTCAAACTTGATGAGGGAGGCTTTGGAATATGCGACCGCAAACGGATATAGTGCGCTTCTAGTAACTATGGATACAACAGGAGGCTCACTTTCAGCAACCTTCGAAATAGTAGACATAATAGAACACTCCCAAATACCAGTCATAGTGTATATTTACCCATCTGGGAGTAAGGGCTGGTCCGCGGGGACTTTCATACTTCTGGCGTCGCATGTTGCGGCAATGGCACCTCATACTCTCATCGGCTCATGCCAACCCGTGAGCTACTCGCCATTTGGTAACTCCGAACCTATTCGGGATGAAAAAACGATAAATGCTCTTACGGCTTACATCGAAGAAAGGGCCAGAATGCATGGGCGAAATGAGACGGCAGCGAGACTCTTCGTTACACATAATCTGAATTTAAACGATGAGTCAGCGCTGAAGTACGGCGTGATAGATGTAGTAGCATCAGGAATAGATGAGTTGTTAGCAAAATTGGATGGAAGGGTTGTAAGAGTACTTGATCGGGACGTCATACTAAACACAAAAGACGCTGCAGTGCACAAATACGATCCGAGTCTAAGGGTGATGTTGCTAAATATAGTAAGCGATCCTGTAATCGCTTCATTGGCCTTTCTCATAGGCCTTTATGCGCTGATATTCGGCATATCGGCTCCTGGCCATCTTGCGGAAATAGTTGGCGCTTTTCTACTCATACTTGGCTTGGTAGGGCTAGGATTTAATATTAACATAGCAGCCCTTTTGTTCTTAGTATTAGGCGCGATTCTTATGATAGCGGAAGCATATACGCCAGGATTCGGCATTCTTGGTGGTTCTGGATTCTTGTTTATGATTGTTGGAAGTCTGCTTCTAATACCCCTAGGTAGCGCACAGTGGTTAGCAAGTGAGGATTTTTACAAAATTTTCTTTGGCGTAATCATTAGTTCGGCATTAGTTATAGGCGGTTTCACGTTATTCATGGTGTATAAAGTTGTGAAGGCGAAGAGACAGAAGCCACTGCTTAAGGGCATAATTAACGAAATAGTTTACGTAGTAGACGAGTTGGGACCGGATAAGCATGGCTTTGTTAAATATTCAGGCGAATATTGGATGGCAAAGTCGCAAGAAACGATAAAGCCCGGGAGCAAGGCCATAGTTGTAGGTAAAGACGGACACGTGCTTATTGTAAAAAGTTTAGAAGAAAAATAACGGAGATCAAACAGTTAAATTTACCTTACATTAAGATTTCGGGAGTGGGATAATGGTGGATATCAGTACGAAAGAAGCCTACCTGAAGTTGCTTGAAAGGGTAATGGCTGAAGTCAAGTCTACTGTCAGCAAGTCCGGCGATAGAGTATTAGAGTTAAGACCTACCATAATGCAAACGGCCAAGCATACGATAATAACGAATTTCGGTCACCTTGCTGAAACTTTAAACAGGGATCCACAACATCTGGCAAGGTTCATATTCAAAGAGTCTGGTAAGCCCGGTGTCTTGGAGGGTGAAAGGTTAACAATTCAGGGTAAGCTTTCTAACGAGGAGATCAAAAGGTTGCTTGAGATATATATGAAGGAATTCGTTAAATGTCCTGTTTGTGGTGGCGTTGATACAAGAATCGAAGCAGAGAAAAGGTTTAGGTTTTTACAATGCGACATTTGCGGAGCGAAAAGTAGCGTTAGAAAGATTTAGGCATTTAGATCTCTAACATCTTCTTTATCTTTTCCAAACTCATAGCTAGTAAATCAATTTCCGATGGAATGTTATAGATGTAGAAGCTCGCTCTGGCGGATGCAGCAATTCCAAGTCTATTGTGAAGAGGCATTGCACAGTGATGACCAGCCCTTATAGCAATCCCCTCGTTATCCAAAAACATGGCAATGTCATGGGGATGTATGCCCTTAAGGTTAAAGGATACTAATCCGCACCTCTGCTCTGGAGAGCTGGGGCCATAATACGTAATCCCGTCCATACGTGCAAGTACATCCAAAGCATATTCTGTCAATTTAACCTCGTGCCTCCTTACAGCATCCATGCCTATTCGTTGTAAATAGTCGATAGCTGCGGCCAATCCTATTGCGCCCTCGACGTTCGGTGTACCTGCCTCAAACTTCCAAGGTATGTCGTTCCACTCCGAGCCTCTGAAGTCGGCAGACTTAACCATCTCGCCACCTACCATAAAAGGTTCCATCTCCTCGAGTAGTCTTTCCTTTCCATACAATATCCCGATGCCCATCGGACCGAGCATCTTGTGTCCTGAGAAGGCTAAAAAATCGCAATCTACTTGTTGCACGTCAATCGGCATATGGGGTGCGGCCTGAGCAGCATCAACAACGGTTATTGCCCCCATCTCCTTAGCATATTTTACAAGTTCACGTACCGGATTAATTGTTCCAAGAACGTTAGATGCAAAAGTAAAAGCAAAGAGTTTCACACTTTTATTTTTATATTTATCAAACTCCTCAAGCTTCAAAAACCCCTCTTTATCAAAGCCAATAAACTCAAGACTTGCCCCCTTTAGCTTGGATAGGATTTGCCACGGTAACAAGTTACTATGATGTTCCATTTCAGTCGTTAGTATCACGTCACCTCTCTGTACGTTATTCTGTCCCCAACTATGCATCACGAGGTTTATCGCCTCTGTTGCATTCCTAGTGAATATGATCTCACGAGGACTTCTGGCGTTTATAAAACGTGCAACTTTTTCCCTAGCCTTTTCGTAAGCAGCGGTGGCCTCTTCGGCTATGCTGTAGATTCCTCTATGGACGTTAGCATTAAACGTCTCATAGTAATTTTTTATAGCCTCTATCACTTGTATGGGTTTCTGAGTCGTCGCGGCAGAATCTAGATATACAAAGGGCTTTCCCTTTACCAACCTCTTTAATATAGGGAAGTCTTCCCTTATTCTGTTGCCAAGTTCAAAAACTTCATCCATTTCTATCTGGAGGACGCTTTCATTTTTTAAAACTTTTAAGTTTTCGGCCATGAAGATGTTTATAAAATAGCCAGATATATTGACGCTTGGGAACGTGTTTGTCAGAAGATTTCCCAAGATACATCCTTGACCATTATAAAAGACCAAGAAATTATGGGGAGATAAAAGATGCAGATGTAACCGTAAAGGATTCAAATAGGCTATGCGGCGATTATGTGGAACTCTATCTAAAATTCGATGGAAACAGGATCTCTGCCATATCTTTTAAAGGTCAAGGGTGCATGATAAGCCAAGCTTCAGCATCGATGTTGACGGAGCTTGTGAAGGGTAAGGAAGTGGAAGAGGTGTTGAAGCTTACAAAGCATGATGTAACAAAGATGTTAGGTTTAGAACTCGGTCCTGTGAGGATGAAGTGTGCCATGTTGCCGCTCGTAGCTTTAAGGAAAGCCATAGAATCCTATCTAAGTAAGAAATCCAGATAAAGATAATAAAGAAATAAATATCGAATAATAGATGTATGGTCTCATGGGGCACGGCTTTTAAGAAGGCTATGTTGTACGTTGGCTTTCTAATAATGTGGTTGATAATAGGCGGTGTGATTTTCGGTGTTGGATTTATCATTGGGGGATTTGGAATACAGGTACAGGAAGTGCAGCTCGGACCGTTTAGTACTTCTATGCCTGTGCCTACTATGGTTAACCCCCTAGCCTTTGTTATAGCTGTCATAATAAGTTACATCGTTGTCATTCTCGGAACGCTCGCTACATTCTTTAAAATAATAGCGGAAATCACTGCCGAGGAGGTTGAAAGGAAGCTCAAAACGAGCTCCAGCTAATTCTCTTTTTATTTATTAAATTATGTGAAAACTACATGTTCTAACAGAATCTCTATTCCAATAAGTATTAGGATGGCGCCCCCTATAATTTGTACCCTTCTGCCTAAAATATGCTTGAGCCTGTCCCCGACGAGCGTGCCCAGAAATGATAGTATGAACGTCACTAAACCGAATATGAGTATGGGCATCATGATTGATGCCGTTAAGAATCCGATGACTATTCCGACGGAAAAAGCATCAATGCTCGTAGCCGTTGAAAGCATAAGTAAGTTTCGAAAGTTTAGGATAGCGCTTCCACGTTCTTTCTGAAACGATTCATATATCATCTTACAACCCACAAAACTGAGGAGACCGAATGCCAACCAGTGGTCGAAGGTTGAGACAACCTCTATCAAATTTTTACCTAAAAACCAACCCAACAAAGGCATAAACATCTGAAACAAACCAAAAGATGCGCCTAGCTTGAAAGCGATACTTATGCACACTCTACCCGTCATTCCGCTTACAATCGAAACGGAAAAACAGTCCATAGCTAAACCGACGGCTATGATAAACGCGGTTATTATGTCCATTTATTCGTACAGCTTTCGTTCTGGTATTTTTACTTTCGTTAGAAGAATTAGTGGGCCCGGCGGGACTTGAACCCGCGACCTCCGGCTCCGCAGGCCTACGCATTTTATTCGACGCCCTGTCCATTCTAGGCTACGGGCCCGGAAGGGCTCTTATGAATCACGTTGACTGGCCAGACTTAACCTTTTTTTACAGCATTTAGAACATTGGTGACAGTAATTTTTCCGCTCTAATGGGCATAAAAAGTTAAAATACAATAAATGGACAGTTTTGCGAGAAAATATTCAGAGGATTGATGAAAGTTGTCAAAACCGGGTAACGGGTCTACGGATAGTCTGGTGGCATACGAAGCAAAATGGGTCAAGTTATGGCGAGAGGCTAGGATATTCGAGGCTGACCCGATTAAGGATAAACCAAAGTTCTTCATTTGCGTTCCTTACTCTTACCAAAACGGCCCCCTGCACCTTGGGCATGCTTTCACGTTTACACGGGGTGATAGTTATGCAAGGTTTAAGCGGATGCAGGGTTTTAACGTGCTTTTTCCGTGGTCTTGGCACTGGACGGGAGAGGCGGTTGCCGGCACGAGTGAGCGATTAAAGCGTGGTGACCCGGCCATAGTAAGACTGCTAAGAGACATCGATAAAGTCCCAGAAGAATTAATACCGCGCTTTACTGATCCAGCTTTCATCTGTAAGTATTACACAGCCGAGAATAGAAAGGTCGTTGATTCCATGGGCTTTTCTGTTGACTGGAGGAGGGAATTTTACACGACGGATTTGCACCCTTACTACAGTAAATTCATCGAATGGCAATATCTGAAGCTCCGTGAAAAAGGCTTTGTCAGTAAAGGTGAGCATCCCGTAGTATGGTGTCCCAATTGCCAAAGCGCGACAGGTGACCACGATAGATTAGTTGGTGAGGGTATAGCCCCCGAAGAATACACGCTTGTCTTCTTTAGGTATGCTGACTTCTATCTGGCGGCTGGTACGCTGAGGCCCGAAACAATATTCGGTGCCACAAATGTTTGGCTCAATCCCAACGCGGAGTATGTGTTGATTGAGTACAATGGTAAGAAAGTTTTGGTAAGTAAAAAAGCGGCAGAAAAGTTGGCGGAACAAAAACACTCTGTCAACATCATAAAATCGATTAACACCAAAGAGCTCATAGGCAAAAAATGCATCGCCCCGCTTACCAATGCGGAGCTACCCATACTTCCTGCGAATTTTGTTAATCCAGATGTTGTATCCGGTGTTGTGTACAGCGTTCCGGCTCATGCACCTTATGATTACGTAGCACTCTTAGAGTTACAAAAAAGCACAGACGCCGAATCCATTAAAACACTGAGTCCAATATCGATAATAAGCGTGCCTGGATATGGTGAGTTTCCTGCGGTTGAGATCGTAAAAAGGATGGGAATATCGAGCCAAGAGGATGAAAGGTTGGAGGAGGCAACCAAAGAGATTTACTCTAAAGAATTCCACGAAGGTGTCATGAAAGACAACTGTGGTGAGTACTCAGGCTTGCCTGTAAGGGTAGCGAGAGACGCCGTTAAAGCGAGACTCATTTCAATAGGTTTGGGCGACATAATGTATGACCTCCCTGCCAAAGTTATCTGTCGTTGTGGTACTGAGTGTCTGGTAAAGATTGTGAAAGACCAGTGGTTCCTTACGTACTCTAACTCTGAGTGGAAAGAGAAAGTAAAGATGCATATAATGAAGATGAACATATTCCCCGAAGAGGCGAGACAATGGTTCCTAAATGTCGTGGACTGGCTTCGTGATTGGGCTTGCACAAGGAAGACGGGTTTAGGAACACCGTTGCCGTGGGATAAATCGTGGATAGTCGAAACGTTGAGCGATTCGACAATATATCCCGCTTTGTACACCATTAGCAAGTATATGAACAACGGGACTGTTAAACCTGAACAACTTACGCCGGAAGTTTTTGATTACGTTTTCTTAGGGATTGGTGATTTGGCAACAATCTCAAAGGAAACTAACATTCCCGAAAATGTGCTAAAAAGCATGAGGGACGAATTCCTCTACTGGTATCCCGTTGACTGTAGGATATCGGCTAAGGAACTTGTGCCCAACCATCTAACCTTCTACATCTTCCAGCACGTCGCCCTATTTGATGAAAGTCTTTGGCCCAAATGCATTGGCGTTAATGGTATGATAACGGTCGAGGGTGAAAAAATGAGCAAGAGTAAGGGCAATATGATACCGATAAAGGCATCCTTGGCAAAGTATGGGGCGGATGCAACTAGATGTACGCTCCTTCTTGCCGCAGAGGATATGGACGACCCTGATTGGAGGGATAAGAACGCCCAAGAGACCAGAAGGATGCTGGACCTCTTCCTCAAAATAGTTGACGAAATTCTATCCTCGGAACTTGAGGAGAGTGAGAATAGGCTGGATAAGTGGCTCATCAGTAGGATGTTCAGGAGAGTGAAAAATGTAACAGAGGCGATGGAATCGCTGAAGACTAGGACGGCTTGTCATGAGGCTTTGTATGGAATGTACAACGATTGGAAATGGTACACGAGGAGAAGGAAGAAGCCATCGCGCTTAGCGTTAAGATTTTTAGATACGTGGATAAGGTTGCTGGCGCCTTTTGCTCCATTCACGGCTGAGGAGGCTTGGTCTAGGCTTGGGCGCGAAGGTTTTGTATCCCTAGCTAAGTGGCCTGATTACCATCCTGAAGAAATTGACGAGTTCGCCGAGACGGCGGAGGATTTACTAGCAAAGTTGTTAAGAGATGTTAGGGAAATAATAGAAGTTACGGAAGGGAAACCAAGAAAAATTCACATCTATACCTCTTCCAAGTGGAAGTTAGATATTTTGTCCATTGTACTGAGCTTCAATTTAAAAGACGTTATGAAGGACCCAAGCATTGTGATCAAAGAATCTTGGAAAATCCTTCCAGAAAAGAAAAAAGATGTGCCGATTTTCGTCAAGAAAATAGTTGAACATGTTTCAACATTTTCGTCAGAGATTCCAAAAAGAGTTTTACTAGAATTGGCATCGCAGGAGAAGTGGATATACGAAGACGCCAAAAGTTTTTTGGAATCTGAGATCGGGTGTCCGTTCTACGTTTGGGCTGAGGATGAAAAAGGAATACATGACCCATTAGGAAAGTCTAAGCAGGCGTTACCACTCAGGCCCGGAATTTTCGTTGAGATGAATCCATAAGATAAGCAGGCGGACTTCATGGACGATGTCCAATGGATAAAAAGTGTTTGGGATAGGCTGATTATGGCAATTGAAGATATGAGATACCTCCTAGACAGGGGTTACAAAAGGGAATCGGCCGTTAACTTTGTAGCAAGCAGGTACCTCCTAGATAGGATGGGCAGGAGCATACTATACCGATGTGTATATTCTTCAGAGGATGCTAAGAGGATAAAGGAAAAGGCAGCAAGCCCAGACGAGTTAAAAGGTAGCAGAGTTGTTGTGGATGGTTTTAACGTATTGAATACCCTGCAGTCTTTCATGAATGGTAAGTTGTTGGTGCTTTGTGACGATGGTATCGTAAGGGATATCTCAGAAGTGCATGGAGAATTTAGACCGACAAGCATGACTGAGGAGCTGATAAGATTGGCTGTAAAGACCCTAAAAGAGCTCGAAGTTGCGGATGCCTCCTTCTATTATGAAAGCCAGATAAGCAAGAGTGGTGAAATATCGGCTCTTACGAGGCGTATCCTACAGGAAGAGGGTGTTAACGGTTTGGTAGAAACAGAGAAATGCGTTGATTCCGCACTTATCAGGGATAAGCGTATAGTCATAACAAGCGATTCGGTTGTGTTACATAGGGCAGATAAGTTCTTTGACTTAGCAGGTTATATCATTTTAAGAGAAAAACCATCAAACTTGGTATCGTTAAGGAATGTTTGACGCCTGCTTGTACGCAAACATATAGCAAATATTGCTAATGGGGCACCTCAAACAGTCAGGATTCGATGAGCGACATGCAATCTTTGTCGTGACGAGTGAAGATGCATAGAAGAGCTTGTAGCTAAAGAGGTCCTTTGGTAGCTTTGCTTCGATAAACTTTCTGAGAGCCTCGTAACCTTTAGGGATATCAAACCCTATGCGTTCTAGAACCCTAGCGACAAGCCTTGATGCTGGAAATATTAGGTGGTTACCTGCAAATAGTAGGATAGCGTCTGCCGTCTCATAACCTATGCCATTCAGCCTTAAAAGTTCCACTCTGACCTCTTTCATGTCTCTGTTTATAAAAGACTCCCAACCACCAGCTTTGACAACAGCATCGGCCAGCTCTTTCAGCTTTTTAGATTTTTCAGCATACATGCCGACGGATTTTATGCATCTTTTTATAGAATTCAGGTCAGATTGTTTGATGGTAACAAAGCTGTTTAGGTATGCCGCCCTTAAATTCTTGTAAGCCTCCTTTACGTTCTCCCACCTCGTCTGTTGAACGAGTATCGCTGTTATGGCAACCTCTTCCGGATCTTCTAAACCTCCCCACCATTTAGGCGAATAGGCATCGCATGGGTACCAATCGAAAGATGGCAAAAGTCTCGTTACTTTGTCTCGGTAAACATCGAGCAGATGGCTCAAGGAAAGCTTTGGACGCTGCGTTATCCTTACTCCTCCTTCTGAGGGTTAAATCTGCTGAACAGAGTAAGGAGTACATTTTGCTCCATACGTGCTTTAAGAAGTCGTGCCTCGACTTCTTCAACGAACTCTTTTGCAACACCTTTAGGTAAGCTTACGAGACTATCCACGATATCAAGCGGAAATGGAAGCCCTGTCGCTGGATCCCTTGATGCGTAGACATACCAAAGAGCCTTTTTAACCCAATCGGGGTCGCTTTCTTTCCAAAACTCAACGCATACTGGAGGATAATCGTCCATGGTCTTAATGTAACAACGTTTCATGCCCATAACATACTGCAAGTAAGATTCGTCGCCCAAGTCTGCCTTAATTTGAACTTTAAACCGCCTCTCGGTCTCTTTTAAAATAGCCTCTGGATCTTTGTCCTTCAATTCTTTCGACACGTTCCTGTACCAGTTTAATATGTTGAAGTTCACATTAAATGCCTCATCGTACGAGAAAAGCGTGCGAGTTTCCATGATCATGTTCAGAAGCGTACGGTCGTTCAAACCTATGGGTTTGCTTGTCGGGTCTTTGTAGGCAAGCCAGCCGTCTATCGAGGCGGTATTCACTCTCTTTATTATGCCTAAAGCCTTGCCAGATTTTATCAGCTCAACGGTTAGCCTCGTTACCTCCTTCACCAGCTCTTTGCCGGTCTTAAATCCGACGTCCCTGCCGAAGGGTGTCCAATTGATATCCTCGTCCAGAATTTCGCTGCATCTAGTCCTGTAGCCGAAGAAACTACCATCTAGCAGCAATATATCTGGCGAATATTTTTCTAACACCCGATGGGCCATCAACCTTTCATAGTACGTCATGAGGAGTTCAACGAGTTTAGAAAATTTATCATGTGGTATGATCTGTCTATCGCTATAATAATCGCTCAGAAATTCTTCCTCAAACCCATCCAAACCCTTAAAGATTTTGTAAGCGCTTGCGAACAGGGCGTACCTCAAACCTATGCGTTCATTACAGACAGGTGTGTCGGAACCATCAACGCAGGCAACTAGGAGTTCTTCCCAACCATCATAACTCTCAAGCCTCCTTAATTTCAGCATCTTCCTTAGCTGCTCGACGTTGCTTGTGTCGATTAGCTTACTCTGAATCAGCTTTTGAGCCTCTACCTCGGCCAACTCGAAAAACCTAGTCTGCAATACTTTTGGCATTCTACTCCAATCAGGATACTCACCAAGTTCTGGTTGAACGCCCAACTTTTTCATCCTCCTTTATCTGAAAGCTTAGGAGTAGTGGAACCGGTGATGGGTTCATCTTACCGACGAAGTAGAAGTACCCTTCCGGAAGTCTTAATAGGCTTTCTGGGTCAACCCCAGACATTGCAAATAGCTTTGTCGCCTCATCCAAGTCCAGAGGATGTATGCGTCCTATGAACTGTGTGTTTAAGTTCCTCCTCACAGCGGCGTTTATTCCTATCTCGCCGGCAATGCCCTGAGACAGAAGGATTATCGAAAGACCATACGTCCTGCCGAGGGCGCATAATGAGGTTATCATCTCAGTCGTTTCCTCCTCCAGATCACGGGGCGAATAAGGACAATATTGCGGGGCCTCATCTATAAGAAGGGCTATGTTTAACCGGTTCTTCTTCTCCATCAGGTCCTTAAGATATCTCGCAATCGAGAGGAAAATAGAAAGCTTCTGCTCCTTACTCCCGAGACTCATGTCTATGACGAGAATATGTTGCTGTCTCAGCCTTTCCACTATTTGTTCAGGCCCCATCTTACCAAGGATCGTTGCGAAATCTTCTACAGTGATCCGCTTGAATCCTTTATCCAGCCGGCGTAGATAGAGTCTGCCCCATTGCGTGAGTTTGCCCTGCTTATCCTTATTATCATCTTCTATTATGCTTTTCACCTTCGAGTAAAGCAATTTCTTCGCTTCTTCGGGAGAATGCGACTTCAGTTCGCTATCAATAAGAGCCTCCTCGAGGTAGGCTTTCATAGTCTCTGCTATTTTCTTGGAGCCAAAGTTTCCTGCTTTTGAACATAAGAAGGATACTACCGCCTCGTCGTCCATCTCTATGTCCCGCATCGATATGCTGCCATCGAAGTAAGGAGCGTAGTCCGAACCTTTCCAATCAAAGACCAATACATCATAACCGGCTTTCCTGAGCAACGGGATCAGCTCATACCTGCAAAAAAGGACTTTCCTGAGCCTGTCACACCAAAGACGCCTATGTGGTAGGGTATGTATTCATCGCGTACGGGCACTTGCCAGTTTACCACATCTTTGTAGTGCCCTATTTTTAGGTTATGAGGACCAAAGTAGGAGAACGGGTCATCGTGTTTCTCGAAAAGTTTTACAGGTGATGTTGGCGCTATTATGCGTTTGTTCTGTTCAATCTTACCTCTTGATACCTCGCCGATTATAACGAGATTAAAGCCAAAAAACTCTTTGGCAGTGCTTGGCTGTCTTCCCGTCTTTGCGTAAGCGACACCAGGTGAATATGTTGTTGCCCTTAGTACGTCGTTTACACCAATACCGCTCCTACACACCGCGAGTATCTTACCGCCATCCCTGTTCTCCACTAAAACTAGACTTTCACTTTCCACCTCTTTTTCCATACCATCATTGAGTATTACCGTTACGCGTGATTCCGTTGCATGACTTGCTACTATGCCTATGGTCTTCATGAATGCCGCATAATTTTATAGAGCGAAGGGACTTTTATACTTGAATATAAGACGCAAAAAATAAAAATGAGGTTTTGAACTTCAGTGTTTCTTCATGAATGCATCGTATGGTACCCACTTAGCTTCGTAAGGAACTCTCGGGACCTGCGATGCAATCCTCTTACCTATTTCGTCCGCTGCCTTCATCGAGTAGAATATGTGCTCTACAGGATCAACTATGTTCTTGTATGGCCCTATTTCT